>ENA-OUQC01000006-OUQC01000006.1-human-gut-metagenome-genome-assembly--contig:-NODE-6-length-265507-cov-17.866620_pt1 | contig 265507 bp, 247 predicted proteins | sample MGYA00237942_ERZ548815 | MGnify/ENA primary metagenome ERZ548815 (study PRJEB26490, sample SAMN05194722) | human gut metagenome | biome: terrestrial biome; feature: human-associated habitat...
CTTCGAAAAACGACAGCTCCCTCGTCAGAGGGAGCCTGTGTTTGTGCTAAATTTTCAATTTGTTATATACTGAAAGTTATTATAAATACGTCAATTCCCACGGCGGCAGCAAGCCACCGCCCTACCGTGTGGGATGTTAAATTTAATTTACTGACAGCCGATAACATTATATATTCTTTCAAGAAAATGGGGGCTCGATTTGAGCCCTCATTTGATTATAAATTTCAGAATAGCCGAGTATTTCAATGTTTCTACTGATTATCTGCTGAACAGACTTTCAAAAAACACCGTCGATCAGGACGAAGAGGAATTGCTGAGGGTTTACCGTTCAATGAAAAAGGAATACCGTCAAATATATATAGAACAAGGCAAAGCATTCCTAAAATAAACAGAGCACACAGAAAAACACGGGCGACATTATAAAATGCCACCCGTGTTTTTTATATTGTTTTTCATTTAACCCATTTGAGCTTATACATACCGAATGCGCCGAGGATGCTGACAACGATTGTTATGAATATCATTGTGCCGACGGGCATTGACGGGGAGAAGATGTAAACTACAACGCCTGCCAAAATCGGCAAAATCGCAAGTCGCCAATACTTTGCAAAATACGATGCGCCGAGTGCGCCGAAAAGTGCCGGTATTACATATTCAAACGCCGGTTTTACAACGGAGTCGTCCGCCGTTATATGCGGAAGAACGGGAGCGAAAAGCAACACGCCGACTGCGATAACTATTGTTGTGGTAATTGCCGAAGCCGCTATTGCGACGGTTGAAATAAGCTCGCCTTCCTCGCTCGACGCCTTGACCTCCGCCCTTTCAAGAGCGTTCATAGCGCACGGAAGCTTTAAGTTCGTGATATTTCCCGTTACAAACGAAAGATATGTGCCGCCTGCACCGAGCATGGGCGTATATGTTATTACCTCAACAATCGCCGTTGACCAATAAATCGGAACGACAGCCGCAAGTGCCTTTAACAGCGTTGAAAACTGCGGAAATGCATTGTATCTGATTGAGAACATAAGCGGAACGAAGAACAATGCCGCCAATGCGCTGACCGACCATATGCTTCCCCATGTGTGTACCTTGTCGATATAGGTTCTTTCTTTTTTCATTGCCGTTCCCTCCTTATCTCCAAGTAAGCGCCGCAATTTCCGGCGGTAAAACCTGCGTCAGCAGCACGGCAATTCCCATTGCTCCGAACATTGCTATCGGCAGAACAAACGGCTCTAATTTTTTGAGCTCTTTTTTTCTGCAAAGATAGTCGAGTGCAATCGTGAATATCATTGCCGAAATAAGCGTTGCAACCGACATAACGCCTGCCGACGGTCCGTCCGAGGGAACGCCTGCGATTGCTCTTGAAATAAATGCCGCTATTATTCCGATAAACGCCGCCGCACCGAGAATGTCCCCGAGCCTGCCTGCATTTGCACTTTTCTGCGTAACCTTGCCCATTGCCTTGTGGATTTTCTTGCAGAGTATCGGCAAAAGCACAAGCGGAAAGCAAGAGCCGATTGTCATAGTCCACGCTATTGTCGAAAACTGCGTAACGTCCGTTACCTCATTTGACACGGAGGTTCCGAGCACGTTCAAAGCCGCTTCGGCGGCAACCGTTTCATATGCCAAATTGCCGATAACCGAGAGCCTTATCCACGGCAAAACAATTCCGAGTGCGGAAGCAAGTGCCAACACCGTTGCAAGAATTGAAATTGCAGGTGCTATCGTGAAAAGCATACTCGAAATCATAGTTTGCTTGAGTTTCTCCGTTTCAACGCCTATTTCCTTTGCCCGTTTCCACGATTTTACAATGAAAAATACACTTTGTGCGATTACAAAAACAACTATAAAGCCTGCGAGCGCATACATAAGCGGTCCTGTTTTGAAATCTGCCATAAAATCCCTCCGTTTATCAAAAATACGGCAGACCGAGAAAAGCCTGCCGTTTGTCTTACTCTTGCTTAGCGAGTATTCTATCCATCCAACCGACAATATCCGACATAACCTCATCACGGTTTAACTCGTTGAGAAGCTCATGTCTTGCCTCGGGATAAAGCTTCATAATGACGTTCTGATGACCTGTCTTTTTAAGGTCCTCAAACACCTGCTTTACGCCCTTGCCGTATTCGCCTACGGGGTCGTTATCGCCCGAAATGAGCAAAATAGGCAGCTCCGACGGAACGGTTTTGTACCAAAGCTTCGTCGACACCTGCTTGAGTGCGGTGAACAGAGTTTCAAAGCCGTTTGTTGTAAAGCAGAAGCCGCAAAGGTCGTCGTTAATATACTTATCGACTTCCTTTTGGTCTCTTGAAAGCCAGTCAAATTCGGTTCTCTTTTCAGTCTTTTTATTATATGTGCCAAAGGCGATTGAGTTCAACATTCCCGAACGGTGAAGCTTGCCCTTTGTCTTTTCAAGCTGCTTTGCAAGGGCAATTCCCATACCTGCCGCAGGATTTGTTCCGCTTGTGCCGCATATAATTGCGCCGTCAATCAAATGACCGTACTTTGCAATATACGCTCTTGCCATAAACGAGCCCATACTGTGACCGAAAATAAAGAACGGTAAGTCGGGATACTCCTGCCTTGCAATATCTGTAAGCTGCTTCAAGTCCTCAACAACGCTTTCAACGCCGTTGTCGCCGAAAAAGCCCAATTCATCCGCATTGGCAACGGATTTGCCGTGTCCGAGATGGTCGCTGATATATACAGCATATCCATGCTTACAAAGCTCCATAGCAAAGCGTGCATATCTGTTAGAATGTTCTGCCATACCGTGAGAAATCTGCACTATACCCTTGACCTGTGAAAAGTCTGCGGGTGCAGCGCTCTGTGCGTAGATGTCGCAAAGTCCCGAGGCTGACGGAAATGTAAATTCATTAGCGGTAAATTCCACTTTAGTCACTCCGTTTCGCTGTGCCGCAGTGCGTCAAAACGCCTTACGGTACCTAAAAAATATTTATAAGTATATCACATTCCACGGAAAAAGTAACGTTTTTAGACAATGTTTGTATCGTTTAACAAATTATCGAGGCTCACATTATACAAACTGCACAACAAATCTATCGCAATTCTATCGGCTTTGACAAAACGGTATACCTCTCGCACAAGAAGTCATCTATCACGCAAAATATATGCGTCGGCTCAACCTCATAATCGTTTAAGCGTTGCGTAAGCTCGCAAATATCATCGAGGCTGTCCGAAATATCCCTTATCAACTTGTTTTCATATGTTATCCCATAGCTGTTTACGTATTCCTTTCCGTCAAATTTTCTCTCAACAAATACCCCATAAAACATTTCCCTAACTCCCCTAAAATTGTTTCTTATAGTAACAATGTTACTTATTGTAACATAAATAGAGCGTAAAAGCAAGAGAAAAATAAAAAGTCTCGGATAAATTATCCAAGACTTCAATTTGAGCTTTATCTTATTATTTCATTTTTACGGGAAATGCAGTTGCGCCCGTGCTCCTTTGCGTTGTAAAGCTGAGCGTCAACCCCCAAAACTGCGTCCCTGAACATAGTTGTTGAGTCAATATCAACCGAATGTACGCCCATACTTACAGTGATGTTTTCATTGAACTCGGGGCAGCCCGATTTAATTTTCAAATTCTCGATTTCACACTTTAGGGATTTGAGCTGTTCAAGTGCTTTTTCTTCAGTCTCGCCTGCGACGATTATAATAAATTCCTCTCCGCCGAAGCGACAGGTTATATCCGTCCTGCGTGAAAAGGTTTGCTTGATGCACTCGGCAATCATTTTGATACACTCGTCGCCCTGCGAATGGCCGTACTTATCGTTGTATTTTTTGAAATAGTCAATATCGAGCATTGCAAAGGTAATCGGAATAGAGTGCTTTTTGCAGTAGCTCCAAATTCCGTCAACCGAACGCTGCATACCACGGCGGTTAAGCAAGCCCGTAAGCGGATCAATCTCCGAAATGCGTTCAAAACGCTTCGTTTCAATCGACCTGTTCATATATGTACAGTATTTGAAAATCGACAAGAACAGACCTATCGCAATAGTAAGCAAGCTGAATATAAACACCTCAAATGAACTTTTGGTGATAATCATAACCGCAGTCTGCTCACCTGCTATAACAAGATAATATATAAATATGAGCTTCGGCTCAAGCATTGCGAAGCTTGTCAGCGAGAATACCGTCAGGAAAAAGCTGCTTATGCTGCCTGAGCTTATCGTCTCAAAGCTGTTTATAAGGCTCGCAGTAATCACATACACGCCCCAATAAAGATATGTAAAATATTCCTTGCTCTTGTCGGTTGCGTCTCCGCTTGCAAGCGTTCTTTCCAAAAATACATATGCCACTATGTTAAAAAGTAAAAATGAAAGGCAGGCGACTCCCGTACCGACTCTGCAATACCAAATATCGCCTGCGGCAATGTTAAAAATTCCGCTTGAAAGCTCAAAAATTATTACAAAAACGGAAAACGGTATAATATTCACAAAATTCGTTTTAATTCTTTGACTTTCGACCTCTCTGTATACGGAGTCAAGCTTTACGTCCATACCGACAAAGGCGATTTTAAAATTGTCAAAAAATCGCTTCCATATAACCTTAAATTCTCTGTAAACATATTTCATTAAAAATACCGCCATATATTTAATATGATAATTATACTTGCAAAAGGGTCTGTTTTCAACAAAAATTTTTGTAACACATTATCAAATGCCCCATAAACTGTTAATGAAGTTTTCAAACTCAAAACTTATCACAGGAGGAATTACTTATGTCAGAGAATAAAGCTTGTTGCGGTAACAATATTCCCGGCAAAATCAGAGAAGCAATTTGCATTGACACAAACCGTGTTTACGACTCTTGCGCAGACAAGGATTGCCTTGCCGACCTCAGAGTTTATTTCCCCGACGAGGCGCAAAACGTAATAAACAACTGCGTAAATGTAAAATTGAGAAGCGCACACATAATCAATTGTCTTATCGACGTTGAAAAGGTGCCGTTTAACAAGGGCTGCTACACGGTTGACATTACATTTTTCTTCAAGGTTGCCATTGAGGCTTACACGGCAGGCTGCCTTGCGCCGATTACAGTACACGGTCTTACGACGTTCTCGAAGAAATGCGTACTCTACGGCAGCGACGGTGCCGTTAAGGTCTATTCTTCGGAATACACCGCAGATGCGAACGACGACCAGCTTATTTCCACAAACACAAATCCACGTGCAAAGGTACAGGTTGCCGAGCCTATCGCCCTTGACGCAAAGCTCTGCCGCCCGTGCGACTGCTGCTGCACCTTCAGCAATTCCAACGTAACGTTGCCGAAATGCATTAAAAGAGCGTTCACCGAGGAATTCCCCGAGGACCTTTTCAGCCGCCAACACGACAAGGCAGTTGCCGTCACGCTCGGTATTTTCACAATCGTTCAGCTTGAAAGAGACGTTCAGATGCTCATTCCGGCATACGATTTCTGCATACCACGTAAGGAATGTAACTGCAATACCGACGACCCGTGCGAAACCTTCAGAAAAATCAGATTTCCCGTTGACGAATTTTTCCCGCCGAAAAACGAATGTAACAATGAATGCTCCTGCGAGAAAAAGCCCGACTGCGGCTGTTAACGTAAGCTATCGAAAATCTAATCGCCGAGAGAGGTGCACTTCCTTACGGAGTGCGCCTTTTTTGTTCGCCTTATCGGATTTTTCAAGGCAGTGCGAAAATAATCTGGTTTTTATTGACAGAATACATAAAAACAGGGTATTATACTATTATAATACACGGAGGCGATACAATGACAGTCTTTGACTTTGACAATACAATATACGACGGCGAAAGCGGCTTTGACTTCTTTTTATACTATCTTAAAAAATATCCGAAAGAGGTTGCAAAGTACACGCCTAAATTTGCCGAAGCATTTTTCAAATACAAAACGGGCAAGCTCACAATTTCCGAGGTTATAAACGATTACGGCTATATTCTCAAGGAATGCTGCGCCAAATTTGACAATATCGAGGAAGAAATTTCTATCTTTTGGGACGAGCACGAAAATAAAATCAAGAGCTTTTACGACAAAATCCGCAAGGATGACGACGTAATTCTCTCTGCCTGCCCTACTGTAATTCTAAAGGAAATATGCAGACGTGTAGGCATTAAGAATTTTATCGGCACCGAGGTTGACATTGAAACGGGCGACATTCACGGCATTTGCTACCGTGAGGGCAAGATTAAAATGTTCAAAGAGATTTACGGCGATGTTGAAATTGACGAGTTCTACACAGACTCTATCAATGACAAGCCGTTTATGGATATTGCACGGGACGTGTATTTCGTCACGGGCGACAGAATTGAAAAGCTCAAATACAACGGCGTTTATTTGAGAGAGTTAAAATAATCCGAAGCAACAAAAAACGAAAACCGCAAGCAAAAGGCTCAGCCAAGGCTGAGCGTTAATAAGGCAGTTTTGCTTCAAAACAACATCTTTTTGCGCAATAATTCGTTAAACCCCGCAGATATGCGTTAGCATTATCTGCGGGGTTTGCCTTTTCTTGCATCAAAAATATATTATTTTGAAGTGCGTTGCAGTTTCGTAGCTATAAAAATTCTTTTATGCCGAAGCCGAGAAATGAAGCAAGGCTGTCGCCTTGCGAGGCTTTTTGGCAAAAGCATAATGGATTTTTATGCGAGAAACCAATACTTCCTTATGAACACTCAGCCAAATTTTTAATATTGTGAAAGTCTGAAAAGCGTTCCGAGAGAGTGCTTGAAAAATGCCTTATAGCTCTCGCAGAAAATATTTTTTTGCGGAATTCCGTCAACAAGCGGCTCGCAATATCTCTTACAGCCATTGCGGCAAATGGGGAAAAATTCGCATTTTTTACATTCCTCCGGCTTCTCCCTTGAAAGCTCAACGAAGCCCGTCTTCTCACGCTGCCTGTCGAAATCCTCAAAGGTGTTTTCGTTGACATTTCCGAGCTTTAATTCGTCAAGCACATAGAAATCGCACGGGTACACTCCGCCGTCCGCCTCGACAACATATTGGAACGAGCAAACTCCCGAAAAACCGCAGCTCTCGGGCGGCTGACCTCGAAGCAGCATAACATAGTTTTCAAACTGCCTTATGCTCACGGGGTCATTTGCCCTGATATCCCTTACCCACAAATCAAAAATCGTGTTCAAGAAATTTCCGTACCTTTCGGGCGTAAGGGTAAAATCAAGCCTTTCGTTCGGCAAATCAATCGGATTAAGGCAAGGAATAAACTGCAAATATTTATATCCACGCTTCTTATACTCATTGTAAACAGCCTGCGGATAGCGTGCAAGCGCATTTGTAATGACAGTCAGGATATTAAAATCCACCTTGTGCTTTTCGAGTGTTTTCGCCGCCTCGGTAATACGGTTAAACGTGCCCTTTCCCGAAGCGTCAACCCTGTTCAAATCGTGAAGCTCTTTATTTCCGTCAAGCGACAAGCCGACCAAAAAATTATTTTTCTTGAAAAATTCCGCCCACTTTTCGTCAAGCGAATAGCCGTTCGTCTGTATGGCATAATGAATTTTCAGCGAATTTTCATTATTTTCATTCACACAGCCGACAAAGAATTTGTAAAAATCAAGACCGATAAGCGTAGGCTCGCCGCCTTGAAACATAAAGGTAATTTCTCTTTCGGCAAACGACAAAGCCTTTTTAATTAAATTCTCTGCCGTGTTTTCACTCATAAAGCCGAGCTTTTCGCAATGCTTCTGCGCAATATCCTCATAGAAGCAATATTTACAGCGCATATTGCAGTTGTCCGACGACGGCTTAATAAGCAAGCATATATTTTTCATATAATCACCGAGTAAATTTTATCACATATCCGCAATTATTTCCACCGTAAAAACCGATTGTTGTTGAAACTTCCCCCAACTTATGTTATCATTGGTATATAAGCGAGGTGTCTCAAATGCAGCTTCAAGAATCAGGACAGATGTATCTTGAAACGATACTCATTCTTTCAAAAAAGAGCAACAGCGTGCGCTCAATAGATATAAGCGAATATATGTCTTTTTCAAAGCCGAGCGTTAGCAGAGCCGTTAATTTACTCAAAGACGGCGGATATATTCTCATTTCAAAAGAAGGCTATATAACCCTTACGGCTTTAGGGCGTGAAATTGCGGAAAAGATATACGAGCGACACACAATCCTCACAAAATGCCTTATTGCCCTCGGCGTCAGCGAGGAAACGGCTGCCGAGGACGCTTGTAAAATCGAGCACGATATATCGGATGAAACCTTTTCGGCAATAAAACGCCACGTCATTAAAAATTTAATTTGAAACTGAAAAAAGTCTCTCAGATGAGAGACTTTTTTGTGCTTTATTATATCAATACGCCGTCGCAATGGTCAATTTCGTGTTGAATTATCTGTGCGGTAAAGCCTGTAAAGGTCTTGATGCGTGTTTGAAAATCAACCGTCTGCCATTTAACCTTGACGGACTTATATCTTTTGCATTTTCTCGGTCCGCCGAGCAAGGAAAGACAGCCCTCTTCCGTTTCATAAGGCTCTGACCTCTTCAATATTTCGGGATTGAGCATTGTCATATACTCTCCGCCGTTGTCAAACACGATAATTCTTTTGTGCACGCCAATCATATTTGCCGCCATTCCTACGCACGAGTCCTTATGCGCCGATAATGTGTCCGCCAAATCCTGCGCCGTTTGCAAATCGTCCTTTTCAGCCGTTTCCGACTTCATAGCCAACAAAATCGGGTCGTGAACTAACTCTTTTACCATAATTACCCCTTACGGCAAGCAATGACCTGCCGCCCTGTAAATTTCGTACCATTCCGAGCGTGTTAAGGTAACATCCGCCGCCTTGCAAATCTGCGAAAGCCTGTCGGGAGTCATTGTGCCTGCAATCAGCTGCATATTCGCAGGGTGTCTTAATATCCACGCCGCCGCAACGCCCGTTTTCGTCAAACCGTATTTTTCGCCTATTTCGGCAAGCTTTGCGTTCAATTCGGGATAATCGTCATTGTCGATAAACGAGCCCTTGAAAAATCCCTGTTGGAACGGCGACCAAGTCTGAATTGTCATCTTTTTAATGCGGCTGTATTCCAAAATTCCGCCATCGTGCATTTGAGACTCCTCATTTTTCATATTCACGTTCATACCCGAGGTTACCATTCCTGCCTCTGTTATCGAAAACTGAAGCTGATTTATGCAAAGCGGTCTTTTAACAGCGGTTTTAAGCAGCTCAATTTGCATAAGATTATGGTTTGAAACGCCGAAATCTCGCACCTTGCCCGAGCTTCTCAGGATATAAAAAGCCTCTGCGACCTCTTCGGGTTCCATAAGGGTATCGGGGCGATGAAGCAGCAAAAAGTCCACATGATCGACGCCGAGACGCTCAAGACTGCCCTCAACCGAGGATATGATATGCTCTTTTGAAAAATCGTACTGACCGTCGTGAATTGCACATTTTGTCTGTATAAAAATCTTGTCACGAACGCTCGGATTGCGTTTGAGATAAGTGCCGAACAGTCTTTCCGACTCGCCTTTGCCGTATATATCGGCGTGGTCAAAAAAGTTTACGCCGTTTTCCAAAGCGCAGCCTATAATGCTGTCGATTTGCTTCTCGTCAAGGCTCGCCATTCTCATACAACCGAGAGCTACCGCCGAAGCGTTTGCCCTACTTCCGATTTCTAACATTTTCATATTGTAGCCTCCCAAAGAGTTTTTTCTTTTTGATTATAGCATACTATTATTTACACTTCAATACAAAGAAAAACCCCTTATAGCACATAAACTATAAGGGAGAGCGAAGATTTTATTCTTTATCTTTCACTGTTTTCTTCTTTTTCATCCTCTGCTATTACATATCGCAGCATTTTCAATGCAGATAGCTTTTTAGCCTCTTTTTTTGACGATGATGTATCGGTAAACGACTTGTCATACTCTTTTATCCTGCAACGACTTCTCCATATTGGATTGCCATTATCATCATGCGATTCTTCAAATTCGTAAGTAGGAATAGAAAAATAATCTCTGCGTGCAAGGATTTCAAGCTGATTTATAGCCTTGTTTTTTGATGGCTCATCAATTTCATCTCTCATTGTAATATACTTGATAGTTCCGTCTTTTTCCAAATACTCATAAGCAAATTGGCAAACATCCATTCTCGCCTCGCTTTTTGACTTTCCATAACCACAAAACACAGGCAAATTATCTAAAAGCTTTAACTCACAGCTGTATTTTAATCCATCGTAATCAGGCATGCCTACCGTAATTGGCTTTGTATGACAAATTACATTAGGCTCGCTTATATACCGACTATAAGTACGTCCGTTTTCCTTAAACCAAAACCACGGAATTGTACCGTTGACTTCCCTTTCCCAATCGTAAATCATACGCACATAATTTTCGTCGGTATATGATTCAATAAAATCCTCCGGCACCAACATTGCTTCGACAACCGATTCGATAACGGGAAAATCCCAGCCGCAATCTATCGTTACCGCACCTAAAATTGCCTCAAATAAATCCTCCATTACAGACATTTCTTTTGCAACATTATTTTTTATGTCGCCTTTACCCATAAGCAATAATTCTGCAAAGCCGAGTTCGTCGATTCTGTTGGCAAGAGTTCTTTTCTCTACCATACGGCTTTTAATCTTTGTAAGCTCATTCTCCGTACATTCGCAGGAGAACTCCTTTGAGCCATCGTCCACCCTATCCATTTCCAGTATTTCACGCAACTTGAAATTCAGCGATTGAGGCTTGCCCATATAGGCATCATCAATGTTGCCGAATTTGGAAACCAACACTTTTACCACCGCCAAATCCAACGCTTTATCTCCAATAAATTCAAGAATTTCGTTGTTTTCGCCCCCGTTTTCCTCCGTGTAAGAGCGACGAGTGAATGCTTGATTGAGCAAATCGATATTCTTAAACCTATAGCCGATTTGTCCTTGTACCATTTCAAAACCTAATTTTTTATCCATAATAAAAAATCCTTTCAGTAAATAATTTACTAAAAGGCATAATAATAGCCCGACGATGCACTTCTTCCGTACGCAAAGAAGCCTTGTCAGACCAAATAAGTTAAATTTAATTCTTTGTTTTCTTTCGTTTACTCGGGTTCACTTGCATAAACAGGAATAAACACTAAAATACAATGTCTAAAATTTAATTTATTATGCCTCAAAGCTAATTTTATTATATCAACAAAATTATTCCTTGTCAATACCAAACAAAACCCCGTACCTCTTGCGAGATACGGGGTTAGCTTATAAGTTATGCTTTACGCTTTAATTCGTAAATCCGAATTACATCTCAGCGATTGCAGCCTGAGCAGCAGCAAGACGAGCGATCGGAACACGGAACGGTGAGCATGAAACATAGTCAAGACCGATCTTGTGGCAGAACTCAACTGATGACGGGTCGCCGCCGTGCTCACCGCAGATACCGCAGTGGAGTGACGGACGAACAGCCTTACCGTTCTTAACTGCCATTTCCATAAGCTGACCAACACCTGTCTGGTCGAGCTTAGCAAAGGGATCGTTCTCGAAAATCTTGTTGTCATAGTAAGCGTTGAGGAACTTACCTGCGTCGTCACGGCTGAAGCCGTAAGTCATCTGAGTAAGGTCGTTTGTGCCGAAGCAGAAGAACTCAGCTTCCTTAGCAATGTCGCCTGCTGTAAGAGCAGCTCTCGGGATCTCAATCATAGTACCAACTTCGTACTTCATTGAAGAACCAGCAGCAGCGATTTCAGCGTCAGCGGTAGCAACAACTATATCCTTAACGAACTTGAGCTCCTTAGCGTCGCATGAAAGCGGAATCATAATCTCGGGGCTTACTGTCCACTCGGGATGAGCCTTCTGAACGTTGATAGCAGCACGGATAACAGCTTTTGTCTGCATCTTTGCAATTTCAGGATAAGTAACTGCAAGACGAAGACCACGGTGGCCCATCATCGGGTTGAACTCGTGAAGAGAAGCAATGATAGCCTTAATCTGCTCAACTGTCTTGCCCTGTGCGTCAGCAAGCTTCTTGATGTCTTCTTCCTCTGTGGGAACGAACTCGTGGAGAGGCGGATCAAGGAAACGGATTGTTACGGGGCAGCCTTCAAGAGCTTCATAGAGCTTCTCGAAGTCTGACTGCTGATAAGGAAGAATCTTATTAAGAGCAGCTTCTCTCTCCTCAACTGTATCCGAGCAAATCATCTCACGGAAAGCAGCGATTCTGTCAGCCTCAAAGAACATATGCTCTGTACGGCAAAGACCGATACCTTCAGCACCGAGCTCTCTTGCCTTCTTAGCGTCAGCGGGAGTATCAGCATTTGTACGAACTTTGAGCTTTCTGTACTTGTCAGCCCAAGCCATAATTCTGCCGAACTCGCCTGCGATCTGAGCGTCAACAGTCGGGATAATGCCGTCATAGATGTTACCTGTTGAACCGTCGATTGAAATATAATCTCCCTCGTGGAATTCTTTACCGCCGAGAGTGAACTTCTTGTTTTCTTCATCCATAACGATGTCGCCGCAGCCTGATACACAGCAAGTACCCATACCACGAGCAACAACTGCTGCGTGAGAGGTCATACCGCCACGAACTGTAAGGATACCCTGAGCAGCCTTCATACCTGTAATGTCTTCGGGAGAAGTCTCAAGACGAACAAGAACAACCTTCTCGCCCTTTGCATTCCAAGCTTCTGCGTCGTCAGCTGTGAATACAACCTTACCGCAAGCAGCACCGGGAGATGCGCCGAGGCCCTTACCCATAGGAGTAGCAGCCTTCAAAGCAGCAGCGTCGAACTGCGGGTGAAGAAGTGTGTCAAGGTTACGGGGATCGATCATTGCAACAGCCTCAGCCTCTGTCTTGTGTCCCTCGTCAACGAGGTCGCAAGCGATCTTGAGAGCAGCCTGTGCAGTTCTCTTACCGTTACGGCACTGGAGCATATAGAGCTTCTTGTTTTCAACAGTGAACTCCATATCCTGCATATCATGATAGTGGTTTTCGAGAGTATCGCAAACCTTAAGGAATTCTGCGTATGCTTCGGGGAACTCTTTTTCCATCTGAGCAATCGGCATGGGAGTACGAACGCCTGCAACAACGTCCTCGCCCTGTGCGTTGATGAGGAACTCGCCCATAAGCTTGTTCTCGCCTGTAGCAGGGTCTCTTGTGAAAGCAACGCCTGTACCTGATTCGTTGTTAAGGTTACCGAATACCATGGGCATTACGTTTACAGCAGTACCCCATGAGTAAGGAATATCGTTATCACGACGGTAAACGTTTGCACGGGGGTTGTCCCATGAACGGAAAACAGCCTCGATAGCGAGCTTCAACTGAGTAACCGGATCTGACGGGAAGTCCTCGCCGAGCTGCTTCTTGTATTCAGCCTTGAACTGCTCTGCAAGCTCTTTAAGGTCAGCAGCGGTAAGCTCGATGTCATACTCAACGCCCTTCTTTTCCTTCATAGCGTCGATAAGCTGTTCAAAATACTTCTTACCAACTTCCATAACTACGTCGGAGAACATCTGGATAAATCTTCTGTATGAGTCGTAAACGAATCTCTCAAACTTAGGATCGGGGTTGCCTGCGATCATAGCAGCAACAACCTCATCATTAAGACCGAGGTTAAGGATTGTGTCCATCATACCGGGCATTGATGCACGAGCACCCGAACGAACCGATACGAGAAGCGGATTGTTAAGATCGCCGAACTTCTTGCCGTTAATCTCTTCCATCTTCTTAACGCCTTCCATAGCCTGAGCCATGATTTCATCGTTTATTTTTCTGCCGTCTTCATAGTACTGTGTGCAAGCTTCAGTTGTGATTGTGAAGCCCTGGGGAACAGGAAGACCGATAGCAGTCATCTCAGCAAGGTTAGCACCTTTACCGCCGAGAAGGTTACGCATGGTCATGTCGCCTTCGCTGAACATGTAAACCCATTTGTTTGCCATTTTACATACCTCCAAAAAATATTAACTAATTAAATATGGTTGTCAAAAGAGCATAAAATACCCATTGACAGAATTAACCGTTGATATTATAACAGAAAAAAACATATAATGCTACTGTTTTTTCAATTTTTTTACTCATAAACGCAATAATTGTAAAAAATAACGGACACTTCAAACAGAAATGTCCGTTTATTGTTATAAATCTTTAGTCCTGAGTCATTTTTTTAATGTAACGCTTAAAGAATGCAACCGCACCCTCGACAGCGGAAAGCGGAAGTCTTTCGTTTGTTCCGTGCGTGCAGAGCAAAAGCTTTGTGTCCGAAACGAACGGCGAAAATCTGTAAATGTTATCGCATACGCACTCATAGTTGCAAGAGTCCGTACCGCCCATTACAAGGAACGGTGCAACAAGGTTTTTACTGTCTGCGCTCTCACAAAGCTCTTTGATTGTCAAATAAGCCTTTGAGTCGGTGGGAGATACCTTTGACGCCTCTTTACCGACAAGGAATTTAATGTCAATATCCTTGTTTCTGACAGATTCCCTTATATGCTCCTCAACGTCATTGAATGTAACGCCGGGCATTGTGCGGAAGTTTACTGTAATTGTAGCCTTTTGCGGCAAAATGTTGAACTGCGGACTTCCCGAAGCCATTGTAACAGCCGTGCAGGTACGAATAAGCGAAGCCGCAGGCGGTATTTTTTTCATTACAGCAAGAACTATCGGCTTTAATATATTGAGGTTGCACGCCACAAGTCTTACAGGATATGTGCAGCGCTTGCCGATTTGAGTAAACAGGTCATAAACGACCTTTGACATACTCGCCTTGAACTGATGACCCTCTAAGTCCTTGATAACGTCGGCAAGATGACCGATAGCCGTGTGCTCGGGCGGCTGTGAGGAGTGTCCGCCCTTTGCGTTGACACTTATTTCATAGTTTATGCTTCCCTTTTCGGCAATTCCCACGCCTGCAAGATTGCAGTCAAGAACGCCGTTGATATTTACGGGAAGAATAGCACCGCCCTCGTCAACGACCGCCTCAAGATGAACGCCCTGCTCCTTGAGATAATTGGCAATCTGCTTTGCACCGTTATCGGGTGCGGCAACAACCTCTTCGTTGTGTCCGAGGCAGATATATATACTTCTTTCGGGAACATAGCCGTCAGCGATAAGCTGCTCTATGCTCTCCATAACCGCAATAAGGTGGTTTTTCATATCGAGAGCGCCTCTGCCCCAGATAAACTCGCCGTCATTGTAGCCCTCAAACGGATCGTGCTCCCAATCGTCCCAAGTGCCCTCGTTAATCGGCACAACGTCCTGATGCGCCAAAAGAGCAATGCCATCAAGTGACGGATTTTTGCCCTCCCACTTGAAAACAAGGCTTGCGTCACCGATTTTAGTCTTTGTCATCGTCTTGTGAATAAGCGGATAGCGTTCCTCCAAGAATTTGTGGAACTTATCAAACTCATTCCAATCAACCAAGCTCGTGTCGTAATTTGAAATTGTTTTGATTTTGATAGCGTCGCTCAAATTTTTGCAATAGCGGTCAAAATCAACCCTTTCAGGCTCCTGCTTCTCCGCATTTTCGGCAGGCTTTGATTTCCAAAACGCCGCTTTTATAAGCGTATAGACGATAAGTGCCGCAATAATGCCGAGAATTATCCATAATGTTGTCATAATACTTCCCCTTTCGCAAGAAATAATTTATATATTATTTTGTGTCAACAATATATATGTTCGGATTTTTCGGGTGATAATATACGGTCAGAGATTTGTTTTTAACACTCTTTGCGTATTTTTTATTGACAGAACCGCTTGAAAACGGCTTGCCCTTTCTTCCGGGAACGCTTGAACTCTCACAGACGATAACCTTGCCCGTAAACCAAGACGGCTTGATTTCAATAACACGGCAAACGGCTTTTACGTTATTTTTATAAAGCACCTCTCGTTTTTTCAAGGGCAAATATGCAATTGTTTCTGCTACGGCAAGTCCCAAGCCGAGATAAGCAAGCACATACCAAACGGTCTTTGTCTTAATATAAATATCCTCTGCGTTTTCGGGGTTATAATAGACGTTTACTTCTTCGCCGATATATGTGTCCTTATCGACAAATTTATATTCCGCTGTGTATCGGTTGCCGTTTGCGAAATAAAAAAGCATATATTTTTTCTCGCCGTCATCCTGCTTTTCAACGTGCGAAATATACCCTTTGGTCTTTTCCGCATTCTTTACAAATACCTTGTCGGACAATATAAACGCACTGCCGAGGACAACCAACACAAGATTGATTGCCATAAGCGATATAAATGCCTTGTCAAGATATTTTATCAGTTTTTCTCTCATATAAATCAGCCTTTCTGACAAGCTACGGTATTAAAACAACGTCAGCTGCGAGGACTCGGGCAAATCGCCGAACGCACCGCACTCTTTAAGCAATTCTATCGTAGATTTGCCTGCCTTTGCCCTTGTCGCAAAGTCCTCAATGGACACGAATTCTCCGCCTCCGTCATCTCTTGCCGCAGCAAGCGGAATTGCCGCACTGTCGCCTACTCCTGAAAGTGCACCGAACGGCATACGGATTTTTCCGTCCTCGATTATATAGTCCTTTGCCTTTGATTTATAGATGTCAACGGGAAGAAGCTCGATATTTCTTGCCATCATCTCGTTTACAACCTGCAAGGCGGTGTATTGATCCTTATCCTTTGCCGAAGCTGTTTTTTCTCTGACCTTTTGGTCAATTTCTTTCATCTTTTGACGAACTGCATCTCTGCCCTTTATAACGGTTGAAGCGTCCAAGTCTCCGCCACGCACGGTCAAAAATGCCGTGTAATATTCAAGCGGTTTATATATTTTATACCAGCCGAGTCTAAGCGCCGCAATTACATATGCCGCCGCATGAGCCTTGGGGAACATATACTTGATTTTACGGCAGGACTCCATATACCACTCGGGTACGTTGCAAGCTCGCATTGCCTCCTCTGCGCCCTCGGGGAAGCCCATTTTTGCGACAATACCCTTTCTTGTTTTCTCCATAATGTTGAACGCCATACTCGATTCAAGTCCTGCGTGGATAAGGTATGTCATAATGCCGTCACGGCAGCCGATAACCTCTGAAATCGTGCAGGTACCGTTGTTGATAAGGTCCTGTGCGTTACCGTTCCAAACGTCCGTACCGTGCGAAAGTCCCGAAATCTGCAACAAGTCGGAGAATGTGTGCGGTTGAGCCTCGATAAGCATTTGACGTACAAACGGCGTTCCCATCTCGGGTATTGAAAGCGTACCCGTTTCGCAGTCAATATCCTCGGGCTTCAAGCCAAGCGGCTCGGGACTTGTGCAAAGTCCGATTATCTTCGGGTCGCAAACATCAACATCCATAACGGGGATACCCGTCAAATCCTCAAGGTGCTTATAAAGTGTCGGAACATCGTGTCCGAGAATATCAAGCTTGAGAATAGTATCGTGAAGCGAATGGAAGTCAAAGTGCGTGGTTTCCATATCGCTCGTTGTATCGTCGGCAGGGTACTGAACGGGTGTGAAATCATAGACGTCATACGCATTCGGCACAACGACCATTCCGCCGGGGTGCTGACCCGTCGTTCTCTTTACACCTGTACAGCCTACTGTGAGCCTGTCCTCTTCTGCTCTTGAAACGGTTTTACCCTTTGCTTCAAGATATTTTTTCACAAAGCCGTAAGCGGTTTTATCTGCGACAGATGCGGTTGTTCCCGCTTTGAACACATGGCTTGAACCGAACAGCTCTTCGGTGTATCTGTGTGCCTTACCCTGATATTCGCCCGAGAAGTTAAGGTCGATATCGGGCGCTTTGTCTCCGTGGAAGCCGAGGAAGGTTTCGAACGGAATTTCGTGACCGTCTCTAATTAAATCTGTGCCGCATTCGGGGCATTTTGCAGGCGGCATATCAAAGCCCGAGCCGTATTCTCCGTGCTCAAAGAACTGCGTATATTTACACTTCGGACATCTGTAATGCGGAACTAACGGGTTTACCTCGGAAATTCCCGCCATTGTCGCAACGAACGACGAGCCGACAGATCCTCTCGAACCTACATGATAACCGTGATCCTCGGAGTCCCAAACAAGCTTTTGTGCGATTATATAAAGCACGGCAAATCCGTGTTCAATGATTGAATCAAGCTCTCTGTTAAGTCGGTTGGTTACAATTTCGGGAACAACTCCGTCTTTTTCGTACCAGTCCCGTGCCTTTGTCCAACAGATTTCACGAAGCTGCTCCTCACTTCCCTCAATTGACGGCTGATATGTACCGTCGGGGAACGGACGAAGCGTTTCTATCATATCTGCGATTTTATTCGGGTTTGTTATAACGACCTCTTTCGCCGTCTCCTCGCCGAGATAGGCAAGGTCGGACATCATTTCCTCTGTGGTTTTGAAATAAAGCGGTGCTTGGTTGTCAGCATCCTCAAAGCCCTGTCCTGCCATAAGGATAGCTCTGTACTGTGCGTCAACAGGGTCAAGAAAATGCACGTCACCCGTAGCTACAACAGGCTTACCCAAACCGTCTGCAATGGATATAAGACGGCGGTTTATGTTTTCAATATCCTCAACACAGGTAATTTTATCGTATCTCTTATTTCTCTCGGGATTTTTTGCGTTCGGGTCGGAATGAGCCGCAAGCATAAATCTGTTGTTGCCCGTCGGCTGAATTTCAATGTAATCATAGAACGAAGCTATCTCGGCAATTTCCTCGTCGGGAAGCTCGTCAAGTATTGCCCTGTAAAGATTGCCTGCCTCACACGCCGAGCCGATTATCAAGCCCTCACGGTGCTTTAAGATTTCGGACTTTGGCATTCTCGGCTTCTTGTAGAAATACTTTATATTCGACATCGAAACGAGCTTATAAAGATTTTTAAGTCCCACAGAGTTCTTAACAAGAATTATCATATGGTATGTGGGCAAATCTTTAATCTCCGCTTCGGGATTTTTCATATCGTCAACAAAGTAAGCCTCAACGCCATAGATAATTTTTATCTTACCCTTTGCGGCATTCGCTGCGTCGGGGAAACCCTGCACACAGCCGTGGTCTGTAATTGCAATAGCCTTGTGTCCCCAGCTTATCGCTCTTTTAACAAGCTCTGCGGGAGGAGTCATTCCGTCCATTGCCGACATATTTGTATGCAAATGCAATTCGACTCTCTTTTCGGGAGCGTTGTCCTTCTTTTCAATCGGTGCAACAAGGCAAATGCTTCTCGGATTGATAACGTTTTCGCCTCTGTACTTGTCAAATGACATTGAGCCTGCCAAAACAACGTATTTGCCGTTTGAAATATATTCGAGCAAATCGTCACAGTAGTCTTTCTTTTCAAAAATAACTACCGAATACGAATATGTATTGTCTGTAATATTAAATGAAATTATATACTTGTCGCCGTTTCTTGTAAGACGTGACTCAAAGCCGAATATACGACCCCAAACGGTAACTCTGTCATCGGTAGAAGTAATATCCGCCATTTTCATAGGCGCACCCTTGATTTTGTTGCCGTAAATAACCTTTAAGCTGTCGGTATAGTAGGGATAGCCCTCCTCGACAACCTCAGCCTTCAATGGTTCATCCTTTTTGACGGGCTTTGCGTTAATCTGCTTTTCACGCATCTGCTCGTCAATTTTCTGCTGCTTCTGAATAAGCGTCTGCGCCGAGTCCTCCGCTTCACCTTCCTGCTCGATAAACACTTTCAAATCCGTGTCGAAGCGCTCTTTGAGGAGCCTCTCAACCGCCTTGTCACAACCTGCCGTGCAAAGCACGTCCTTACCGCCGTGAGCAAGTCTTATATGCAACTCGCCATCTGTTTCATAAGAGAAAACACAATCCTCCAAAAAGCCGTTTGCGACAACAACTCTGCGTTTTATAATCTCACGCAATTCGCCGTCATATTTATTCGTCAAAAGTGAGCCGTCAAAAACAGGCTCGATTGAAAACTCGGAAATGCCGAGTCCGTTTGCAATAATCCTGCCTATCGTGTCAACTGTTCTCTCCGACATAAGTATAGGGAAAAAGACGACCGCCGTAACGCTGTCGCCTGCTTCATCACTGCTTTTGAGCAATCTCAAAACTTTTGCGTTTTTAAGTGCCCTGTCATATTTCGTAAGCTCGTCTGCAAACTCTGCAAACAAATCGTAAAATCCATTCATATTATATGTAAATCCTTAATGTAAACGTCTTTAGTTATAAATTGTCTATTTCCTTTAAGAGCTCCTCAACAATTTTGTTTTCGGGAACTTTTTTGAGTATCTCGCCGTGCTTGAAAATAAGTCCGTAGCCGTCGCCGCCCGCAACGCCTATATCAGCTTCTTTCGCTTCGCCCGGACCGTTTACAGCACAGCCCATAACAGCAACTTTTATCGGCTTATGAACATTTGCAAGTTCCTTTTCAACCTTTTCGGCAAGAGAAATCAAATCGATTTTAGTTCTTCCGCAAGTCGGACAGGAAACTATCTGCGGACAATCCTTTTTAATGCCGACCGCCTTTAATATGTCGAAGCCTGCCGCAACCTCAGAAACGGGATCAGCCGTAAGCGAAACCCTAATTGTGTCGCCTATGCCGTCAAGCAAAAGCGCACCGATACCTGCGGCGGATTTGAGCATACCCATATGCCTCGTTCCTGCCTCCGTAACGCCGAGATGAAGCGGATAATCGCACTGCTGCGCAACAAGCCTGTAAGCCGCAACCATAGTCGGCACATCAGAGGATTTAATCGAAATCACTATATCGTTAAAGTCGAACTTTTCAAGCAAAGAAGCGTGTCGCAACGCACTCTCGCACAATGCCTCGGGCGTAACGTGACCGTACTTTTTAAGCAAATCCTTTTCGAGTGAGCCTGAATTCACGCCGATTCTTATCGGAATATTTTTCTGCCTGCAAGCGTCGGCAACAGCCTTAATTCTGTCGTCCGAGCCGATATTACCGGGGTTTATTCTGATTTTGTCAACCCCTGCCGCCACGCTTTCAAGCGCACATTTATAGTCAAAATGAATATCCGCAACAACAGGTATTTTAACCGCATTTTTTACGGCATAAAGCGTTTTAACCGCCTCAATATCGGGTACTGTAAGGCGGACAATTTCGCAACCTGCCTTTTCGAGCTCAACAGCCTGCGCAACATTTCCCTCTATATCGTGAGCAAGAACGTTGAGCATTGACTGAACGGTAATTTTACTGCCCGAGCCGATTTCAACATTTCCCGCTTTAACAGTTCTTGTAATTCTGCGTTCCATATCCTACACCCCTTTTAAGAACGAATAATTCTTACAATATCATTATAGGTTACAAATACCATCAAAAGCATGAGCAGTGCTAAGCCTGCCGCATGAACATAGCCCTCGTATTTCGGATTTATCGGCTTTCTTCTTATCGCCTCGATTATGAGGAAGAAAAGTCTGCCGCCGTCAAGAGCCGGTAACGGCAAAAGGTTTGCCACGCCGAGATTTATCGTGATAAGCGCCATTATAAACAGCAGGTTATCCATATTCCTGTCAGTCGCCGCAGCCGCCGTAACATCAGCGATTATATTGACAGTACCGACAGGACCTGCAAGCTCGGAAGCTCCGTATCTGCCTGTTACAATATCAAAAAGGCTCAGCCATACAAGCCTTGCGATAGACGCCGACTGTGTAAACGAATTTTTCACAACGTTCTTAAACGTAGGCTTTTCGCCGACAATAATAAAATCATAGGTTATCAGCGTTACGCCGTTTTGCTCGGTCGTCTGAAATTTAACGTCATTGAGCTCGACCTTTTCGCCGTTTCTCTCAACGGTAAAATCAATAACACCGTCCTGACTTCTGCCCATAAGGAAGCTCAAATCCCTTTCGGAAAAGACCCTGTGACCGTCAATTTTGACGATTTTATCGCCTGCCTGCAAGCCATAATTAACGCTTGTTGCACCGTCATAGAAGCTGTGTATGGTATTTGTGCCTATCAAATCCTTTGTGGTTGACAACAATACCGCCATAATGATTACGCCGAGTATAAGATGCGTTATTGCGCCTGCGGCAACAATAAGTATCCTCTGCAAAAGAGGCTTGTTGTTAAACGCACGCTCATCGGTGCTGTTCTCGTCCTCGCCCTCCATGCTGACATATCCGCCTATCGGAAGACAGCGCACGGCATAGGTAGTTTCCCCTTTTTTCTTTTTGAAAACAGCGGGACCCATACCGATTGAAAATTCATTGACCTTTACATTGCAAAGCTTTGCACAGATAAAGTGTCCGAATTCGTGAATCATAATAATAACGCCGAAGAACAACAGTGCAACCGCAATAGTCCACACCTTTGACCAAACACCAGAAGCTGTAATCTCAAGTAATATTTTAACCACCTATTTCTCTTGCAAATTTGTCAATTTCGAGTATATCCTCGAAAGTATAATTATCATAATGCGGAGCTTTTTCAAGCACCGCTTCGACCCTGTCGGCAATATCCAAAAATCCGATTTTGCCCTGACGGAACATAAGATTAGCCTGCTCATTCGCAGAGTTTACCGCCGCAGGATAAAGTCCGCCCATATTTATAGCCTTTCTGCAAAGGTTTATACAACGGAAAGTTTCATAATCAGGCTCAAAAAACGTGAGCTTGCCTATCTGTGAAAGGCTCAGTTCTCCGACAGGCGACTCAAAACGCTCGGGATAAGTCAAAGCGTACTGAATCGGTATTCTCATATCGGGAAGACCTAATTGAGCTATTACAGAGTTGTCGTCATACTCAACCGCCGAGTGAACAATGCTCTCCCTGTGGACAACAATATCGACGTCATCGGGCTTAACGGAAAACAGCCAAACCGCTTCGATAAGTTCAAGACCCTTGTTCATCATTGTAGCAGAGTCAATGGTTATTTTTGCACCCATTGACCAATTCGGATGCTTCAACGCTTTTTCGACCGTAACATCACGAAGCTCCTCTGCGGTTTTACCGAAAAACGGCCCGCCCGAGGCTGTGAGTATTATTTTTTTCAAAGCCTTGTTAGTAGGTTTACCCTGCAAGCATTGAAATATTGCCGAATGTTCGGAATCGACGGGCAAAATTTCAACCCCATGCTTTTTTGCCTCACTCATCACAAGCTGACCGCCTGCTACGAGCGTTTCTTTATTCGCAAGGGCAATTTTCTTTCCTGCATAAATTGCGGTAAGCGTGGGTTTCAACCCTGCCATTCCGACAACGGAATTAAGCACGGTATCGGCACTCTGAATTTCAGCACATTCGCATACGCCGTCCATTCCGCCTAATACCTTTATATCGGTATCGGCAAGCTTAATTTTAAGGTCGGCTGCCGCCTTTTCGTCAACAAGCGCAACCTTTTCGGGCTTGAATTCACGGGCTTGCTTTTCGATTTCATCAACACTCGAAAAAGCAGTTAAAGCCTTGACGCCGTAACCGCATTTGCGACAGACATCAAGACTTTGCTTACCTATTGAACCCGTTGAGCCTAAAATTGATAAATTTTCAGTCATCAGCAAACGACTCCATATAAAGTAATGAATGCATAAAGCATTGTAAGTACAAACAGGGCAGAGTCAAATCTGTCCATAACTCCGCCGTGACCGGGGAAAAGATTTCCGAAGTCCTTTACTCCGAAATTTCTCTTTATAACGGAAGCTGTAAGGTCGCCGCATATTCCGATAACGGCAAGTGCGAGCGAAACCAAAATAACCCAACCGTAGCCGATTGTATGTACTGTAAAGAAGCATCTGTCAAAGACGGTAAACAACACAACATTGCTTACAACCGCACCGACAATACCGCCTATCGCACCCTCAACAGTCTTTTTGGGGCTTATCTTCGGACAGAGCTTGTGCTTTCCGAAAAATCTTCCCGAAAAATATGCAAACGAGTCCGAAAGCCAAGCGGCAAACAAGCCGAGCAATATAAAGAACAAATCATAGTGGAAATCGAACTTGTCGGGATATGTTTCGCTCATATCGTTTAAGAAAATGAGTGTCGAAAAGCTCCACGGTACAAAGGTTGTCGAAATAATGACCGAAGCAACCTCCTCAAACTTCGTGTTTTCAAAGTCCGTGAGCATAAGCATAAACAAAACAACGCAATAAATAACAACTACTGCCGTTACGGGAATGACAATTCCCCTCTGCTCAAGCTCGGGTCTGAACTCATAGAACAACGGAACAAGTCCCGAAAATGCAAGGCTTATATAGTATATTGCCTTGTTCTTGATTCCTATTACTTTTTCTATCTCCCTTGCGGCGATAACTGTAAAAATCGCCACAACAATCGAAAGTGCGGGCGTATCTCTGAATGCGAGCACACCTACTGCGAACAACGCCGCCACAATGCCGGTTATCGTTCTTTTAAGCATCAAAATCCCTCAATCCACACAAAAATTATATTCCGCCGAATCTGCGGTTCCTTTTTTCAAAATTACGGAGAGCCTCGACCAAATCCTCTTCCGTGAAATCAGGCCACAGCACATCCGATGACCAAAACTCCGCATAAGCCGCCTGCCAAAGCAAGAAGTTTGAAAGTCGCTTCTCGCCGCTTGGACGGATTATCAAGTCGGGGTCGGGCATACCTGCCGTGTAAAGATTGTCGGAAATCATATCCTCGGTTATGTCGTCGGGCTTTAATTTGCCCTTTTTAACCTGCTTCGCAAGCTCCTGCACCGAATGTACAATTTCCTGCCGTCCTCCGTAATTTACCGCAATATTGAGGTAAACCTTTGTTTTATCCTTAGTTATCCTCTCGCTGTATTTCATCATTGCAAGTATATCCTTGGGAAGTCCCGTCTTGTCACCGATGAAATTCACCTGAATACCCTTTTCCTCATTCTCCGCCTTGCGTTCGTCAAGCTCTTTAAGGTACTCTCTGAACAGATCCATTATTGCGGAGACTTCTTCCTTCGGACGCTTCCAATTCTCCGTCGAAAACGCATAGAAGGTAAGATATTTAATTCCGAGGTCGCCTGCAAACTCGCCTATTTTTCTAAAGGTCTTAGCTCCCTCGATATGTCCTTTGTAGCGGGGCAAGCCTCTTTCCTTTGCCCATCTTCCGTTGCCGTCCATAATAAAACCGATATGCTTCGGCAACACCTCAAAGGTCGGTAAATTATTCAAGTCCATATTAACCGCCTTTCATAAAAAACCGATAATCGCACAACACCCCTCAAAAGAGGGGCTTTTGGCAGATTATATTTCCATAATGTCTTTTTCTTTTTTGGCAGCGAGTTCGTCAGCTTCCTTTACAAACTTGTCTGTAATCTTCTGAACTTTATCCTCGCCGTTATGAAGGTCATCCTCTGTGATAACGCTGTCCTTCTTCATCTTTTTGAGCTTTTCGATAGCGTCTCTTCTGATAGAACGGATAGCAACCTTGCACTCCTCGGCATACTTGCTTACGTCTTTGCAGAGAAGCTTTCTCTTTTCCTCGGTAAGAGGCGGGAAAGCAAGTCTGATAACTCTGCCGTCGTTTGTCGGGTTAATTCCCAAGTCCGAGGTCTGAATAGCCTTTTCAATGGGTTTGAGTGTTGAAATGTCCCACGGCTGAATGATAAGGTTTACGCCCTCCTGAACCGAAACGGCAGCCATCTGCTGAATAGGTGTGGGTACACCGTAATAATCAACTACAATTTTATCAAGAACAGCGGGAGACGCCCTGCCAACTCTCATTGTAACAAATTCATTGTGAAGTGCCTTTATGGACTTCTCCATTTTTTCTGTTGCGAAATCAAATACCTCTTGCATTATTATTGCCCTCCTGAAATTATTATTTTACTAAAGTTCCGATGTTCTCACCGCTTACTGCTCTGAGAATATTCTCGGGATCCTCAAGATTGAAAACCAAAATCGGAATGTTGTTATCTCTGCAAAGCGAAGCCGCCGTGCTGTCCATAACCGCAAGTCCCTTGTTCAAAACCTCGGAATGTGAAAGCGTATCGTACTTCACAGCGTCCGAATACTTGTTGGGGTCCTTGTCATAAACGCCGTCAACGTTTGTCGCTTTAAGAATTACATCAGCGCCGATTTCAGCTGCTCTCAAAGCCGCTGTTGTATCGGTTGAGAAGAACGGACTGCCTGTTCCGCAGCCGAAGATAACAACCTTACCGTCTTCGAGGTGTCTGACAGCCTCATCTCTTACAAACGGCTCTGCGATACGACGCATATCAATAGCCGTCATAACCCTTGTCGGAACACCCTTTTGCTCAAGTGTGTCCGCAAGTGCAAGCGAGTTCATTACAGTTGCAAGCATACCGATATGGTCTGCTCTTGTTCTGTCCATGCTTCCGCTTGAACGACCTCTCCAAAAATTTCCGCCGCCGACAACAAGTCCTATCTGCACGCCTGTATCGGCGCATTTCTTGACCCAATCGCAAACGGAGCTTATAACGTCAAAGTCAAAGCCGTGTCCCTGCTCGCCTGCAAGCACCTCTCCGCTTAGCTTCAACAGTATTCTCTTATAAACCGGTTTCATTCAAATTCCTCCGTACCTCCGCCACGGATTTTCGCCGTGCGGATTACATAAATTTACACATATATTTTACAGTAAATATTCCGTTGTGTAAAGAGCTATTTTGTTAATAAAATTTATTTAAGGGGGATACTCTTGACACAATGCACAAACTTTGTTGACTTATTATAGAAAAGGTAATATAATTGTAACAATACTATTTATTGGGGAAGGTAAATATATGGGAATTCCTTTTGATATAGAGTTTATTGCCGATTCGTTCAACCTTGACGGCAGATATGTCGGCTACAAGGTCAAAAACGACGGTCATATAAACTCTACTTATGTTATCAACTTTGAGGACGGCGAAGGCTGTTCCAAGAAGTACACACTTCAAAAAATCAACACTTATGTATTTAAGGACGCCGACAAGCTTATGTCAAATATCGTCGGCGTTACCTCACACATAAAGAATAAACTCGGCGACTATGAGCGCCGCACGCTTAATTTCCTGCCTGCGAAGGACGGAAAATACTATGTCGTTGACCCAAACGGCGATTGCTGGAGATGCTATGACTACATTGACAACGCATACACCTGCAATATTATCGACTCTGCCGAGGTTTTCTACAACGCAGGCAAGTCCTTCGGCAATTTTCAAAAACTCCTTTCGGACTATCCGATTGACAAGCTTTTTGAGACTATCCCGAATTTTCACAACACGTATTCAAGATTTAATGATTTCCTGAAAGCCGTTGAAAGAGATGCTTCCGGCAGAGCTTCAAGCGTTAAAGACGAAATTCAATTCGTCCTTGACAGGGAGGCAGATACAAAGGTGCTTCTTGCAGAGCTTGAAAAAAACGAACTTCCGCTTCGTGTTACGCATAATGACACAAAGCTCAATAATATTTTATTTGACAGCGAAACAAACGAGGGTATTTGCATAATCGACCTTGATACCGTAATGCCCGGTCTTTCGCTCTATGACTTCGGCGACAGTATTCGCTTCGGCGCAAATACGGCAAGCGAGGACGAAAAAGACCTTTCAAAAGTTTCTTTGAGCCTTGAACTTTACGAGGCTTACACAAGAGGCTATCTCTCCACCGCCAAAAAGAGCCTTACCGAAAAGGAAATGTTCTATCTTCCGTTCTCGGCAAAGCTTATGACGCTTGAATGCGGTATGAGATTTTTGACAGACTATCTCGACGGCGACGTTTATTTCAAAACGGACTATCCCGAGCATAACCTTGTCCGTTGCAGAGACCAATTTAAGCTTGTTGCTGATATTGAAAAGAAATATAAGCAGATGCAGGAAGTTACTCAAAAAGCTATAAATGAGGATTAAAATATGCTTGAAATAAAAAACAAGAAATTCTATATGGACTCAAAGCCCTTTGACATATATTCGGGTGCTATGCACTATTTCCGTACCGTTCCCGAGTATTGGGAGGATCGCCTGACAAAGCTCAAGGCGGCAGGCTTCAACACGGTTGAAACTTATGTTTGTTGGAATTTGCACGAGAAAAAACCCGGTGAATTTGATTTTTCGGGTATTCTCGACATTGAAAAATATCTTGAAATTGCACAAAAGGTAGGTCTTTATGCCATTGTCCGTCCGGGTCCTTATATCTGTGCGGAATGGGACTTCGGCGGCTTGCCTGCTTGGCTTCTCAAGGATAAAAATATGCAAATTCGCTGTATGTATCCCGATTATCTCAAATGCGTTGAGCGTTTCTACAAGGAACTTTTACCAAGACTTGTTCCGCATCTTGAATCGCACGGTGGCAATATAATCGCAATGCAGGTTGAGAACGAATACGGCTCATACGGCAACGATAAGGAATATCTCCGCTATGTTGAAAATCTCACAAGGGCCTGCGGAATTGACTGCTTACTCTTCACCTCCGACGGAAACACAAATAATATGATTTCGGGTGGCTCATTGCCCGACATTTACAAGGTTTTGAACTTCGGCTCACGTTCAAGGACAGCCTTTAATGTTCTCAAGGGCTTTGAAAATGACGGCCCGAATATGTGCGGCGAATTCTGGTGCGGTTGGTTTGACCATTGGAGAGACAAGCACCACACAAGAAATTCACTTGAAATCGTAAATGAAATTAAAGGATTTATAGATAACGGCGCAAGCTTTAATATGTATATGTTCCACGGCGGAACAAACTTCGGCTTTACCGCAGGAGCTAACCACAATCAGGGTCACGGCTACGAGCCGACGGTTACAAGCTATGACTACTGCGCAATGCTTACCGAATGGGGCGACTATACACCTGCTTATCATGCTGTGAGAAAGCTCTTATGCGAAAAACAGGGAATTGAACCGCCCGAGCTTCCAGAAAGTCCGAAGCTTCAGTCAATAGGCAAGGTGGAGCTTACCGAAGCCGCTTCGTTATTTGAAAACCTCGACAATATCGGCAAAAAGCACCATGTTCCCGTTCCCGAGGGAATGGAATATTTCGGTCAGAATTTCGGTCTTATCTACTATGAAACAACCTTAAAGGGCAAGTACAACGCTTCGCCTATGTACGTTAAGAACGTCCACGACTTCGCAGATGTTTACTTTGACGGAGAGAAAAAGGCGAGCATTGACCGCACTCTTTATTCTGTTGAGAGCAAGACAACATTAAAGGACGTTATCTTCAAGAAAAAGAAGGGCGAAAGCTCTCCGTTCCTTATGCCTGCTCTTTCGGGTGAGAGGAAAATCGGCGTTCTTGTCGATACAATGGGCAGAGTAAACTACGGCGAAAATATGCTTGACCGCAAGGGTATTTCCGATATTTATCTCGGTATTCAACGTCTTATGAACTATGATGTATGGACTCTTCCGCTTGACAATCTCGACAAGCTCAAGTATTCATCAAGCGTTAAAAAGGAGGAGCCTGTATTCTTAAAGGGTAGCTTCAAGACCGATTCAAAAGCAGATTGCTTTGTTCATCTTGACGGCTTCAACAGAGGCTGTGTTTACATAAACGGCTTTAATCTCGGTAGATTTTGGAAGGTTGGACCTCAAAAATCGCTCTACATACCGGGTACGCTCTTAAAAGATGAAAATGAAATTATTGTTTTCAATATCGGCGGTTATTCAAAGCCGACAGTATCAATTACCGACAAACATAATTTAGGGTAACGATATAAACAAAGCACCGAACATCGAGGCAAATGCTTCATGTTCGGTGCTTTGTTTTATTTTAATAAATTACATAAGTGAAAGGTAAAGCTGTTTGATTTCTTCAACGCTTGTGTCTCTCGGGTTACCCGGACGGCAAGCGTCATCATAAGCCGACTGAGCAAGGAAGTCAACATCCTCGGGCTTAACGATATCCTTGAGGTCTGCAGGAATTCCAACGTCCTTTGAAAGCTGTTTAACTGCGTCAACGGCAGCCTTGCGAGCCTCGTCAAGCGACATTGCATCAACACCCTCAACGCCCATTGCCTTTGCAATATCTCTGTACTTTTCGCCTGTTGCGGGAGCATTGTATTCCATAACGGTCGGGAGAATTATAGCGTTTGCAACGCCGTGAGGTGTGTCATAAACTGCGCCGAGCGGATGAGCCATTGAGTGAACAATTCCCAAGCCGACATTTGAGAAGCCCATACCTGCAACATACTGACCGAGAGCCATACCCTCTCTGCCCTCTGCGGTGTTTTCAACTGCGCCACGAAGCGATCTTGAAATGATTTCAATAGCCTTGAGGTGGAACATATCGGAAAGCTCCCAAGCAGCCTTTGTGATATAGCCCTCAATAGCGTGAGTCAAAGCGTCCATACCTGTTGCGGCGGTAAGTCCCTTAGGCATTGAGGACATCATATCGGGGTCAACAACTGCGACAACGGGAATATCCTTCGGGTCAACGCAAACCATTTTTCTGTTCTTTGCAACGTCTGTGATTACATAGTTGATTGTAACCTCAGCCGCTGTACCTGCTGTTGTCGGAACGGCGATAATCGGTACGCACTTATTCTTTGTCGGAGCAACGCCTTCAAGCGATACAACGTCTTCAAATTCGGGGTTTTTAATTATAATACCGATAGCCTTTGCTGTATCCATTGACGAGCCGCCGCCGATTGCAATAATGCAGTCAGCACCCGAAGCCTTGAATGCCGCAACGCCCGTCTGAACATTCTCAACTGTGGGGTTGGGCTTAATCTTTGAGTATATTTCGTAGTCAATCGACGCATTTTCCAAAACATCGGTAACCTTTTTGGTAACACCGAATTTCAAAAGGTCGGGGTCTGAACAAACGAAGCATTTTTTGAAGCCTCTGCCCTTAACCTCGGTTGCAATCTCGTTGATTGCGCCCTTGCCGTGATAGCTTGTTTCATTAAGTACAAATCTGTTAGCCATAGTTTTGACTCCTTTACACTTATTTTATATGTTTCTATATATTGTGAGAAATCCTCTCAACACTTTTATTATAAAACCGAAAAAGTGTAAATGTCAACATTTTAACAATGTCAATACGCAAAGTTTACATTCTGTTAAAAATAATACTTCAAAAGTCCTATTATTCCCAAATGCAACGGATAATAGATATAGAAAAACCATTTCATAAGCTTGTTGATTTTCGGGTTGCTTCCCCTCTTGCCGTTATACATTGAAAGCACGGGGATCGAAAATGCAACGCCGAGCTGTAAAATGCCGTACACCGCATCTATTGCGAAGAAATACACCACAACATAAAGGCACACATAGAACATCATCCAAGTCATTTGCTTTTTGAAATTTCCTCTGTTCGTGCCGATTGCCATAATGCAAAGTGCGGCAATACAGCTCCAATCGCTCGGCAAGGTCACAACGCAGATTAAAATAATCGCAAGCACCTTAACGGGCATTTTTATTTTCTTTGAATCTGCCACACGAAGCATTACAAGTCCCCACGCAAGCGACCACATAACGCTTGTTTGATTTAAGAAATTTCCGTAATAAAACGGGATAAACGATTTTACGTCGATATAACCCTCCGATGCAAAAATATAAGCAAAATGCGAGATAATCGAAAACGCAAAAAGCCTTGCTGTGTATTTATTTATGTTTTTTGTGTAGTGATAGCCCTCTGCGACAAAATAGCACATTATCGGGCAGGTAAGTCTGCCGATTATATGCATTACAAGCGGTAAAATTTCCGTCGGATAGCCCGAAAAAGCCGCCCAAGCTATATGGTCAACCGTCATTGCGAGTATCGCTATCAATTTGAGCTGATTTGAATTGAGAATTTTACCTTTTTCCATATCAAAACTCCTAAATTATTTCTACAACCATTCTATCACACAAAATTTTTCCAAGCAATATTTTTTCAATAATAAACCCCTAACACGAGGTCAGGGGTTTTAATATGCTTTAGTTTTAGTTAACTTTTGCACCTTCATCTTCTTTGTCCTTGCGCTTTTTACGCCAAAGGATAAAGAACAAAATGAACAAGCCGTCAAGTGCAAGAACAAAGGTTGCCACAAGGTTTTCCTTTATAAGAGCACCTGTCTTTGAGATGATCGGATGGTCCTTGATAATATCGCCCTTATCCTTATCGGGTTCGGGTGTCAGCTCGGGATCGGGCGTGGGCGTGGGAGTAGGCTCTTCGCCATCGGGTCCCGACGGGATAATATCAATGCTTCCGTCTGCATTTACAACAAAATTGAGCCAAAGCTCCGAAGTGTTCTTCGGCACGGTAACAATTCTTGTTCCGTCGTCAAGCGTAACAACCGAAACCTCGGTAGCCGTATCGCTTACGCTGATAACAAAAGCTTGTTCGCCCGCAAGGTTCTCGTCCTTGTCATAAATTGAAACGGTATGTCTGCCGTCCTTTATTTCATCAAGCTTGTATGCGCCCTTTTTGTCGGCTTTCGCTTCAAATTCGCCGAAGTCAAATTCGAGCTTTGCCGAGGGCATTACATCCTCACCTTTATAGACCTTACCTCTAAGACTCATTCTTACGCATGGGTCATCGGTAATAGACGGGTCGTTACATTCAATGAAAACAAAGTTAATGTCAACGTCCGTTACAACATTTTCAAGCTTGAGCTGTCCGTTCACAACCTGTGCGGTTACATCCTCTCCGTTTACAAAAACAGATTCAAGGTGTGCGTCGGGTTTAGCGATAATATCAAGCGTTACTCCGTCAAAACGGTTGACGATTATCTTGTCTCCGCTGGTCATTCTCCGTCCCGAGTGGAGAACATATCCTCCCTCGTTAAAGGTTACGGTAATTTCATGCGAATCGGGTACTATTGTGCTAAGGTTCACGTTTTCGGCAAATACTGCAAACTGCATGGTCAAAACTAAAATAAGACACATTATCACGCTGCAAGCCTTTTTCATGAAACCACCTCCTTATAATACCAAATTGCAATTAAGCTGCTGTGTATGTTACTGTATAAGTCATTGTGCCGGTATACTCTGCAATCGGTACTCCGGAGAAGTCTGCGATTGTAACGGTAGTAGCTGAATCAACAGCGTTGTTTACTTCGTTATATACAACCTCTTCGCCGTTAGCAACTGTGAATGTAAGAGTAGAAGCAGTGCCTGCGTTTGTCATCTTACCGCCATCGTTAGCTTCAGCCTTAACTTTAAGTGTGTCGCCGAGCTTAAGCTGTGATGTAACTGTGTATTTAGCGTCCTGTGCTGTTGTGTCGCCCCAACCAACAACAACAGAAGCGGGAATTGTTACTGTGTATGTGTATGCGTCAGAACCGTCAGTCTTTGTAAGCTTTGTCATAACATCTGATTGAGCTGTCTGAGCGGTACTCTTATCAATAGTGATGTCGGCTGCAAATACAGGAACGCAAATGCTTGCGAGCATCATAACTGCAAGAATTATAGAAATTACTTTTTTCATTGTAAACTCTCCTTATAAATTAAGCGTCAACGATCTGTGCTGTAAAGGTAAGTGTATCGCTGTACTCGTCGATAGCTGCGTTAGCCCATGCTGTGCCTGCAACATTAACGGTTACAGTCTTAACGAATGTGCCTGCTGCAACAACGGAAGCTGTTGTCTTAACCGCTGTAATGTCGCCTGTGATTGTGTATGCGAGTGTTGCGCCGCTTGCCGATTTCATATTAGCGTTGTTCTGTGTTACGTCAACCTGAATAAGCTTACCTGTTTTAAGCTGGCTTTCAACAGAATATGTGAAATCCTTTGAGCTGTCTGTGTTTGCTGTGTTCCACGGAATAGGCATCTCCGCAGGAATTGTTACTACGAAAGTGCCGTTGTCCGTAACAGCTGAAATATCTGTTTTAACCTGTGCTGTGCCCTTGCCGTCGGGTGTTGTCTTATCGATTGTTGCCGCAAAGCAAGGTACACAAATAGCAGCTATCATCAAAACTGCTACTGCAATTGAAAGAATTTTTTTCATTTTAAGCACCTCTCATTAAATTTAAGCTATTGCAACTGTGAATGTAAGTGTGTCCTGATATTCGCCTACAACTGCTGATTTCCAAGCTCTGTCGGCAACATTTACGTTGATTGTCTGGTCATCTGCCGGATAAACAACGGGGCCTGCTGCTGTGAAAGCTGTTGCACCGCCCAATGTGTAATCGAGCGTCATTGAATCAGCACCTACTGTGTAGGTCATAACACCGTGTCCTGAAACGTTAACCGTGAGCTTCTTGCCATAGCCAAGATGTGATTCAACGCTGTAAGTCAAAGCCTTAGAATCTTTGCCCCACGGAATTTCAGTTGTTGCAGGGATTGAAACGATGAACTTTTCAGCATTTTCGCCTGCTTCGTCAACGGTCTTTGTCTTAACGATTGCATCGCCTGTGCCGCCGTTAGTTGTGATGTCGGCTGCGAATGAGGGAACGCAAATGCTTGCGAGCATAAGAGCTGCGATAATGATAGAAACAATCTTTTTCATTTCGGTTTATCTCCCTTCGCCCGTTATATAGCCTCAACTGAAACGGTGTATGTGAGTGTATCGGAATACTCCTCAACTACTGCCTTTTTCCAGTTTACGCTGTCGATTTTAACCTTGAGGTCCTGCTTAACGCCTGAATCTGTTGCCTCATCATAAACAACGGGTGAGGTTGCAAGGAAATCTTTAGCACCTTCAAGAGCATATGCAAGTGAATATGCGCCGTCTGCTGTTTTCATTTCGCCTGTGCCTGCTACAACAACCTTAACGCCCTTATTTCTTGCAAGGTGTGCTTCAACTGTGTAGCTGACATCTGTTGCCTCTGTGCCCCACGGAATTACTGTATCTGCAGGAATTTCAATTGAATAGTTTTCTCCGCTTGTGCCGTCCTCTTTAGTTGTTGAGGTCTTAACGATAACATCTGTTGTACCTGCGGTAGTTACTGTTGCAGCAAAACTCGGAACTGCGATAAGAGCGAGCATCATTACTGCGAGAACTACTGACAATACTTTTTTCATGTCGATTTCTCCTTTCAAAATTAAGCGTTAGTTAATTCAGCTGTAAAGGTAAGAACATCTGTATGCTCGCCTGATGCAGCCTGCTGCCATTGTGCGTCCGCTATTGAAACTGAAAGCGGACAATCCTTGCCGTAGTCACCTGCGAAGAATACGATTGCATCTGCGCCTGTGAGAGTATAAGCGATTTTGCTTGAAGCGGAAGTTGTGCTTACAAGGTTGTAATCATTAGCCGAAGCTACTGAAACCTTGACTTTTTTGTCGGGTGACAAACGCATAGCCGTTGCCGTAACCGAGCCGAGAGCGTACGATGACGACTCCCACGGAATGTTTGTGTCTGCAGGGAATGCAAGCTGATATTCATCAGTTACGCCGCTGCCGGTTGAAATAGTCATTGAATCCGCAAAGGCAGGCAAAACGCACACGCTAACCAAAATCAATGCGAAAACAACCGATAAAAATTTCTTCATCTTTATTTACTCCCTTCTTTATTACGGTGTTGCGTCAGTGTAAGTGACCGTATAAGTTAATGTTGTTTTATATTCGCCGACCGGAACAGCATCCCAACCGCTTACCGAAAGATACGGTGTTGTGTTGAGTCCTACGTCGGTGTTGATACCTGTAAAGTCGCTCGGGTCAAAGCCCTTGTAGTTGTAAGTAAGGTTAAACGACGGATTTGAAGAGGTCAGCTGACCTGCTCCTGTGTAAGCTCCTGCCGAAGCGGGTGTACCGTCACAGGTTACCGCAACATTCAATTTTGCACCTGCTTTAAGCGAGGTCGAAACCTTACAATCTACGCTTTGGTCTGTTGAATCGTCCCACGCTACGTTAAATTCCGCAGGAATTGTAACCGTATATGCGTCGTTGGGTGTGTAGATAACCTCAAGCGTCTTTTTAAGCTCCTTGCCCGTGCTGTCCTTGAGCACCGTTCCCGCATCATCCGTGTAGGTGAATACAAGCTTATCGGAAATTGCGTTTGCAACCGTAAGCTCGACAGGTACGGAAACCTCAACATTTACAGTTAAGGGAGCACCCGGAGTAAGAGTATTATTGGCAACATCGCTCAATTTAACTCCTGCCGTCAAATCAGCCGCACTGTATGTCTTTGTGCTGCCGTTTACGGTAACTTTAATGTCATACGCCGCATTCTCGCCGATAGCGTTCTGCAGCTGTCCGTTTGTAGAAGTTAATTTGATTTGCGTATTAACAGGTGTTGCCGAGGGAAGCTGTTCTGAGTAGGTTACTGAATATGTATCCGTCTCACTCAGCTTTTCCTTTGAAAGATATATCGTTTTATCTGTTGTATCGGCGGTATATCTCGGGAACAATCTCAAAATATCCTCGATACCGTAAGCAGTTTCGGGATTTTCGGTAGAGCCTACCGTCTCGCCGTCATAGAGCTGCTTGATTTTAGCGTAAGCGCCTATAAAGCTGTTATACTCGTCAACGGTGTCCTTGATTTTTTCAAGCTCGGAGGCTGTGAACAGCTCTTGAGCGTCAAGCTTGCCCTTTGTCTGATTGAACAACGCCGTGTATTCCTTTGAAAGCTTAACTACGCCGCCGTCAATCGCTCCTGTCGCACCGATAACGTCCGTATATGTCTTACCGTTTCTCAAAGCCTTCGAAACCGCTTTTGAAGCGTTTGCGAACTGCGTGTAAATGGCAGGCATTGCGGTTGAATCCTGCATAAGAAGCTTTGCGTAATACGGAAGTGCCTGATAGCTGTTCTGAGCGTTTTCAAGCCTTGTAACACCGTCGCCGTCAAGTGTCAGCAAATTGATTACCGTTCCGTTGACGTTATATTTGGTGTACATTCCCTGAACCTCTGTCTGGAACGCCTTAATCTCTGCGAGATATTGCTCAAGGAGCTTACAACGCTTAGCCGCAAGGTACGCATTTTGAAGCTTTTCGGCAGGCGTCAAAGTGTCTGTCGCCGAGGTCTTTACGTCAAGCAATGCCTTTTTAGCATTACTGAAGCGGTTGTATGACTCCTCGTAAATCGAGATTATCTCATCGACCTGTGCCTGCGTTATACCGTAAGCCGCATAGTTGACTGCAACACTTCCGTCAGCAGCCGTTACGAAGCCCGGATAAGGCAAGCCGTTCTGTCCACCGGGGTACTGAACATCGGGTCCTGTGACCGTATCACTCTTTGCCGTACCTTTTACCTCTGACGGCAAAGCGTTAATCGCTGAAAGCGTTTCGTCTATTCCCGTAGAGTCCTTATCAAGTATGGGCTTGGGTTTAAGAGTTGTGTCATTAACCCATGTCTCATATTTTGTCAAAAGAGCGTCTGCTTTCTTAACAGTCTCAAGAGTTTTCTGATAATCACTAAGTGAGTTATAGAGTGCTCTTGCATTTACAACCTCTGTTGCAAAGCCTGTGCCGTAAACGTCGATTTTTGAAACGTTTGTTTCGAATACCTCTGACGGCAAAGCCTTAACCTGAAGCAGCTCGTCGAAGTTCTTATCGTTGATGCCTCTTGCCGCAGCCTTGTCGGAATAGAACTTCTTGTCGTAAGAGAAGCCGACGTTATCAATCGTAAAGGATTTGCCCTCCATATCCCTTGCATCCTCCGCCGATACGGGAGCAACGCCGATATTAACACGGAAAATGGAGTTGAGTGCCTCTGACGATTCATCAAGCTTTGCGTTTGAAGTAATCAAGCCGCCGAGACCACGCTTAAAGTGGAAAAGCGGAACCATTATATAGCCCTTATAGTTGTGAAGTGACAAGTCCTTTACTCCGTCGCCGTCGGTATCTGCGCTGTAGTCCGAAGTAAAGTTGTACATTCTCGGCGAAGTCTCGTTCGTCGCCTTGACCCATTCACCCGTTGTCGGGCTTAAAAGATAGAGATAGCTGTCACTGTAGCTGCTGCCGAGGTCTACGCCGAAGTTGTTCGGTGAGCCGTTATAGCCTGCACCTATTGTAACGGTAAAGCTGTAATTTTTAAGCTGTGAGAAGTCCGCATAGAAAACAAGCGAAAGCGGAATAGCTCCCGGCTCGTCGGTAAAGGGCTTTGAAAGGTCTCCGAGCTTAACATCGGAGGTTCCCATGTTGTTCTTTACCAAGTCAGCATATTTTGTGAAGTCCTGACAGTCCTTAGTGAAGCTTACATTGTTGAAATAACCGCTGTTTGCATCATAAAGGTTATTCTTAATTGTAAGAGTTGCACCCTTTGTTCCCTGTGCACCGCCATTTGAGGAGATATAAGCCTCGCCGCCGTACTGCTTGATTTCACTCATTGAAATAGCATTCTTGAGCTGGTCTGTCTCATTGTCGCCCCAATAGGTGGACTCCTGACCGTGGCTGCTGTGTCCGCTGATTGACATGAACGAACCCGTCCAGGTTATGAAGCCCTTTTTGTAGTTATAGTCCTCATTCAAGGTACCTGCGTTACTTGCATTTTCAAATCTCCAAGCATTTGTGCCTGCCTCAAGATTTTCAAATGTATTGAACGGTACAAACGGGTTATCGGTAAGCTTCTGTCCTACAACTACGCTGTTTGCCTGAAGAACGTTCTGGAAGTAGTTGAAGTAGTCAAGAAGCTTCTGCTCCGCTACATCGCCGAGCATATCAAGCTGACCGAGGTTGAGCTTTGAATATACTTTGTAAATTCTTGTAATCTCCGCCTTTACCTCGTCCGTTACGGCTATTGAATCGGTAATATTCGGCATTTTGTCAAGGTCTCTTGCGAGCTTCCAAATAATATCGTTAGCACCCGAGTTTTCAGAGCCAAACGTTCCTGCCGCTTCGCATTCAGCCTTTGCCGTTTTATATTTCTCCCAAACGGAGGCCATACCGAGAGCCGTTGCCTTAGCGTCAAGGTTAGCGTCCTCAAGGAAAGAAGCGTCAATCTTTTCGGTTGCCGTCTTATTGTAGTCCTTGATTGATTTCTTGTAGCCTGCGATAAGAGAGTCAATGTATTTAACCGCACGGTAGTCGCTCCAGTCGGGGTCATCAATATACTTTTGGCAAGCATTGAATATAGCGCGCGGAATTTCAGTTTCCTGATCGTAATAATTCTTAGCAGGGGAGCCGGTATTTACTGCTCCGTTAAGTGTGTTTTCGCTGTACTGCTGACCGTCTGTACGGTAGAACAATACGTTATCGAGGAAAATCTTTTTATCTATGCTGTTCTGGCTTGTTTCAAGGCTCGGATTATCCGAATCTGCCGTACAGCCCGTAAACTTAAAGCCTGCGGACATAATATCCTCGATAGCCTTATAGCCGTTTTCACGGTTTACAACGTTTCCGTCGGCATCAATGTACGCCTTTTTGGGAAGCTCTGCTGTCGGCTTGCTTCCCTCCGAAGCATCCATACAAGGTGCGAGCATCAAGCCGCCATCAACATAGTAACGGCTGTATGTACCGGGTCTGTTGACCGTAAAGGCATAGTGTCTTACAAGAAGCGCATCCGAAATAGATGTTCCCGCAGGGTCAACCACTACCGGATTTGCAAGCTTAATTACATCGTTATAATATTTATTTGCTCTTTCGGCAGTCTTATTGCTGATAAGGTTACCGTGATAAATCGGATTACCGTCTATTCTCGGAGTCATTGTTCCGAACTCTGTATTGGAAGCGGTAACGATAGAATCCGTCTCGGAGCACATAAATTTAAGCGGTACGCTTACATATCCGCAGAAATGGTCGAGGTCAATCGTACCGTCTGCGTTGAGCAATACTTTTTTCCAGCCGCCGTCGGCCTGCTGAAGATACAAGTAGGGAGCTTCTCCCGTGTATCCGGGCTTTGAAGCACCGATAGCCGCACCGACAGTTGAATAGATTATATCGCCATATCTGTTGAAAGCGTTTTTGCTGTCTGTATAGTCGTTATCATAGTCCTGAGCAAACCACTTATCGTTTGAACGCAAGCGGAATGAAAGTCCCGTTACGCTGACCTGTGAGAAGTCAACATAGAACCAAACCTCGGAAGCACCTGCCGGATCCCATGTCTGACGGCTCCAAGCAACGTCGAATACCTGCGGAACAGTCTCCGTGGGAGCAGACTCAATACGCATTGCATAGCCTTTTGTTCTGCTGTAATCAGTCAGGTTGCCGCTTGCGTCATATGTATATTTCTTTGCGCCGACGTCATTTGTGCTGCCGCCGTAGGTAAGATGATTACCCTCCTGCATAAAGTCAAACGAAGCGGATTTACCACGGGTGTTATTATCGTCCTGCGTTCTCTCTGTTGTTCCGGAGGAGGAATATGTACCGTGGTTGTCGTCGTCCGACTTGCCTTCAAATGTAAGAATTTCACGAGCAGCGTATGCGTTCGGTGTAACGGGCGCATATTCGCTCTCATCATATATGAAGGTCGGAACGTCGGAAACATAAGAGTTTACAGGCTCAGAGAACCAGCCCTCGCTGTCAAATGCCACAACAGACACATTGTAGCGGTGATCCTCTAAAAGTCCCGTGCTCAATTTCTGTTCGATTTCTGCCTTTGTGATTTCAGCCGAATACGGTGCCGTTCCTGTCGGCTTAACTATTTTACGCAATATAACCGTATCTGTATGCAGGCTTGTGTATGTTCCGAGGTCAACAAGCTCTAACATATAGCCTGAAATAGTTTTCGCCTTTTTAAGCACGCTGACAGTAGCCGCAGGGAAGCTGACCGAAATTCCCCCATCGGCATTGATTGACGCCGACACCTCACGTGCATCATCGTCGTTAAAGGTCGGTATCGGGTCGTATGTACCCGGACCTGCCGCCAAAGTAAACGGTACTGAGGTTACCAACAGCACGATACTCAACAGCAAAGCAGTTATGCTTTTTCCGAGCTTAATTTTCTTATCCCTTTGCATTAACTGCAACTCCTTTCCAAAATCAATATATAATAGTATAGTAAATTTATTAAGAAGCGATTATCGTCGTTTTAATATCCATATTGTTAAGCTTTCTCTGCTCGCTGTCGAAGCTAAAGGTCTTAACATGCACTATTGCGTTATAGGTTCCTGCTTCAAGAGCCTTATTCATTGTGAAAGCCGAAATTGAATATCCCGGCGGCAGCAGGTTCGAGGTGTAGATAATCTCGCCCGTGTCCGCAAGCTCAATTTCAATAACGAAGTAGCAGGGATTTTCCTCGGGGTTTGAGAAAACGAAGTTCTGTTCCTTTGTGCCTGCTTTCAATTTCATTTCGGGGATGCCGTTTATTTTAATCTGCGCACCCTTTGTGTCCGTCTTGACGGGTACCGAGATTTCTCCGTTGCCCAAAACTGCGTTCGGGTCGATTACGCCGATCGGATTTGTGGTTGTCTGCTCATCGTCCTTCGACGGTACGAAATTCTTAATGAGAAGTGCCAAGCCGACAATCACAGCCGCCGCAATCAGCAAATACAAAAGCCACATAAGAAGTGCGCTCTTGACAACGGCTATGTATTTGCCGTCGCCGACCTCAATATAGCCCTTAACGCAGGAAAACGCAGGCTTGCTCGGCTTGTATACTTTTTCCTCCTGCTCGTTAGAAACAAGCACGCCGATTTCCTCGTCTCCCTTTCCGACCTGACCGACAACGGTATAGCCGCCGGCAGGATAAAGGCTTTTCATCTGCTTTTTAAGAATATAGGTTGTTTCGAAATCAGCCTTCTTATCCCGAAACACTCCGTCGCCAGTAAATGACGACTGAATAAACCTTAAATCGGACAATTTCAGTTCCTCCGTTCCCTTTTTCTATATTTATTCACGGATTGTGTACGCTTTATGGACCAAACAATAGATTTAGACAGTTATCCACATTAAAATTATATATATTTTACCAAAGCATATATGCCAATTTGACATTCAGTAAATGTTTTTAGGCTATTTTTGAGAAAAAGATTGTGAAATTTTAGACGATTTTTCAGCGAAATGTACAATAATTACTTTTTTCGTGTTTTTTTGCAAATTCGGGCGGCTGTAAATTTGCCCGAAATTGCTAAAAATGTAACTGTAATATGTATTCTGACAGCGTACACCGTCCTTTTTATATATCAAACCGAATTCACAGTAAATTTTCAAAATATACTTTTTTGTTTTTTCTCGGTATGCTACAATATAATATATGTTAAAAAAATCAGCGTTAGGAGTGTTTATATGCATATTTTGGTTGTCGAGGACGAAAGGGCTCTTTGCGATACGATTGTTCGCAGCCTGAAGCGTCTTGCCTACAGCGTGGATTTCTGCTATGACGGTAAAGCCGCAACGGAGCTGCTCGCAGTTGAAAAATTCGACCTTGTTGTATTAGACCTCAATTTACCCGGCGAGGACGGTATGAGTGTTCTCAAAACGCTTCGTGAAACCGATTTCGATACAAAGGTGCTGATTTTATCGGCTCGCTGCGAGGTTGCCGACAAGGTCGCAGGCTTGGATGCGGGCGCAAACGATTATCTTGCAAAGCCGTTTCATTTGGACGAGCTTGCCGCAAGAATACGCAATCTCACGCTCAGACGTTTCACCCAAAACGACGTTGTTTTAACCTGCCGTGAGCTTTCATTTGACACAAAGACACGAAAAGCAGCCGTAAACGGCGAAGCTCTGTCTTTAACCCGTAAGGAAACGGGCATACTTGAATATCTTATGCTCAATCAGGGTCGTCCTATAAGTCAGGAGGAGTTAATCGAGCACGTTTGGGACAGCAGCGTTGACAATTTCAGCAATTCAATAAGAGTACATATTTCGGCACTTCGAAAAAAACTGCGCACGACTCTCGGCTACGACCCGATAAGCAACCGCATCGGCGAGGGCTATGTTATGGAGGGAAAATAAATGAAAAAACTTTCTTTGCAATGGCGAATTACCCTGATGACCGCCGCCCTTGTGTGCATAACCTGCGTGCTTGTGAATTGTCTGATAAGCTTCTCGGGTAAGCATTATATGGAGTCGATTGTCAACGGATTATCGTCTTTTTCCGACGTCGAAAACGGCGAACCGGACTCATTTAATCCCGAAAGCAAAAAGGCAGACCCCGACCTGACAATAATCGTCAACGGAGCGCAGGAGTCCTTCAGCACAACGAATTGGTATATCACGGTTGCCGTCACGCTGTTTGGCGGAATACTTGCATATTTCGTCAGCGGACACGCATTGAAACCGTTAAAAAGCTTTGCCTCGCAGGTCGAAAACGTACAGCCGAGCAATTTATCCGATATGAAGGTCAGCGAGGATGTTTTACCTGAATTCAAGCAGTTCAGCAGGTCGTTTAACAGTATGATTGACCGACTTGACGAGGGCTTTACGGCGCAGCAACAGTTTACGGGCAACGCCGCACATGAATTACGCACACCGCTTGCCCTTATGCAGGCGCAAATCGAGCTTTTCCCCGTTGAGCACAGCGATTTGAAGCCCGAAACAGCCGAATTTTTATCTCTTTTGCAGGAGCAGACGGAACGAATGTCGCAGATGACAAAAATCCTGCTTGAAATGAGTGAGCTCAACACCGTGCCGTGCAATGATGAGATTGAGCTTTCGCCTATGATCGAAGAAATCTTTGCAGACCTCGCTCCGCTTGCCGAGGATAAGGGCGTCGCTCTTGAACACGACGGAAACGCCACGATAATCGGAAGTGACACGCTCATTTACCGTATGCTTTTCAATCTTACCGAAAACGCAATAAGATATAACCGCCCTGATTCAAAGGTGCAAATTTCCGTCAGCGAAAAGAATGATGATGTTCTTATCAGAGTTAAGGACAACGGCTTCGGCATACCCGAACAGTACAGGGAGAGCATTTTTCAGCCGTTCTTCCGTGTCGATAAATCACGCAGCAGAGAGCACGGCGGAGTCGGCTTGGGACTCGCATTGGTGTGGGAAATCGCCTCGCTCCACGGCGGCACGGTCAAAGTCGAGGAAAGCACCGAAAACGGAACGGTTATGCTCGTTTCGTTGCCGAAAAAGAAAGCAGAAATTTAATTTTACAGCGTATGGCAGTGGCGAGCCCTGACGGGCAGAGAAGAGTGAAAAGTGAAGAGCGAATAGTGAAAAGAAGCAGGTGCTTCGCACGAATTAGAAAAATATATCATACCGTAGGGACAGGGCTTGCCCCTGTCCGCCAAAGGCTCCCTTGTAAAGGGATCTGTCGTTTTTTGGAAACAAAAAATGACTGAGGGATTTTACAAAATCATATAAAATCAACCTTACAATCCCTCCGAGTTGCCTACGGCAACCCACCTCCCTTTACACAAGGGAGGCTGGAAATGCGGTTATCCGTGAATGTGAATTTATATGTAATTTGCTGCGGACAGGGGCAAGCCCTGTCCCTACGGTCGCATAAATTTTTCAACTCGATAACCTTTACGCAAAAACAAACTCCCTCGCAAGAGGGAGTTTGTTGTGTTTTGATATTTAATTCAGCCTTGAAATTGAATAAATTAAATCATACCTTTGTTTGACATATTGTAAATTATCTGTGCAACTTCGGCTCTGCCTGCGTTGCCTATGGGGTTGATATAACCTGCGTTACCTACTATGCCGTTTTCAACCGCCCAAGCTACTCCTGCTTTTGCCCACGCACTTGTGTTTCCGCCGTCGGGATATGCGTTGAGAATTGTATCAACGTCGCCCGAAGCTTCGCCGCCGAGGTATCTGCACAAAATCAAGCTTATCTGCTCTCTTGTTATATATGTGCCTACACCAAAATTATCTGCCGAATAGCCTGTTACTATGCCTCTATCCCTTGCCCATGCAACCGCAGCAGAATAATATGTGTTGGTCGGAACATCCGAGAAGCCGCCGTTCTGTCCCTCATATACCGAAAGGTCTGCGCCTGCTATTCTCGCAAGAATAAGTGCGAAATCCTGTCTCTGAATGTTGTTTGCAGGTCCGAAACGACCGTCGCCGTATCCTTTAATATAACCGTGCTCATAATTAAATTTGACAGCATTATAATACAAATCATCTTTTGAAATATCCAAAATCGGATTGAGCTTTGCAACAGATTCAGTCTTGGTTTCCTTGCATATAATACAAGTATATGTTTTTTCGCCATTCTCGTCAAAAGTAGGTAACTTTGTTATAACTCCGTTGTCAAATTTATGCTCCTTTTTATCAACAATCGCCTCTTCTTTTTCGCCGCATCCACACTCTCTGTGCTTTTTGCCGAACTCGGTGCAAGTCGAGTCTAAATCTAAAATCCATTCGCCGAAATGATGAGTTGAATCAACCGCAACGAAATTGCATTCAAAATTCTTAGCATAAAATTCAGCTGCCGACCCTTTTATACCGTAAATCGTAATTCTATCAAAGCAATTCTCACTCAAACTTGATGTATTTTCAGGAACTACAACACTTCTCAGGCTGTCGCAATACGCAAACGCTTCTGTTTCTATCCATATTACACTCTCAGGAATAATAACACTTTCGAGAGATTCGCAATATTCAAAAGCCGAACCTTCAATTCTTGTTGTGCCATAGGGAATTTCAACGCTTTTCAATGATTTACAACGTTCAAACGCATATGAACAGATTTCTTTTATATGTTTAGGAAGAGTTATTTCTTCTAAAGATTTACAACCGTAAAACAACCCCTCCGCTATATACGGTAAGTTCTCAGGTAAGTTTATTTTTTTTAGGCTTATACAATGACTGAATACCTCATCGCTGATATATTTTATCGTTTCAGGTAATTTGACCTCTGTTAAATTTTTGCAGAGCTCAAAAGCTGCCGGTTTTATCCAAATCAAGCCGTTTGAGATTTCGACTGTTCTTATCGTTTCGTTCATCCAAAAAGCAAATTCTCCTATAACACTGATCTTATATCCGTCAATTTCCGACGGTAGCACAACCTGTTCTGCATTACCGTTATATTTTGTAATTTCAGCAGTTCCGTCTTCCAAAATTTTATACTCATAGTCTCCGCTTTTATGTATATCCTCTGCAAACGAAGTTACCGCCATAAGCGGTACACTTGTTATTATCATCAAAACCGATAACAATAATGAAATGATTTTCTTTGTATTTTTCATAAAGTACCCCTCTCAATTCAATTTAATATATATTTTTTCCTTATTACGAAATATTACACTCGAATTATAGCATTACAATATAAGCTTTGTCAACGGGACAGCATGCACACCAAAAGGCAAAGGCAACAGCTTATCACTTTGAATTTCCCTGCAATAATTGCACAGACTATTATAGTTGACATCTTGTGAATGTCAAACATTGCTTGAAATGTACTAAAATGGAGTTGGTGACAAGCAGTAAATGTCAAATACAAGCGAGGGAAATTATGTTTATTAACAAAAGCATTGACGGAAGAAATAACATATGCGGAAAAAAGATATCCGAGCTTCGCAGAAAGCTTGATATTTCTCAAAGAGAACTTGCGGAAAAGCTGCAGCTAAACGGTCTCGACATTGATAAAAATGCCATTCAGCGAATTGAGGCAGGCAAGAGGTTTGTTACGGATATTGAAATTGTTGCATTAACAAAAGTATTCGAAGTTAGTTTTGAAGAATTACTAAATCCCGAAAATTAGGCTTCTAACGGTTAAATTTTGCATAAAATTAAGGGCAACCAAGCGGTTGCCCTTTCTGTTTGTCAAGTTTTTCAAAATTACTCTTCTCTGAGCTTGTTCACGTCTATAGCATATCCCTCATCAAGCGAGAGGTTGGGGTTGTAATACGGATCGCCCTTGTCGAGCACACTCTGCCATCTGTCAAGAAACAGCTTCTTTTCTTCTAAAAAGCGTTCTCTGTTTTTCTTCTCTGTGTCCCTTCCACGGCTCAATGACTCATAATGATAGAGTTCGCAATAGGGATTGAATACGATATTTTTGCCAAGCTCTCTGATTTTCATACAAAGGTCAACATCATTGTATGCAACAGCAAGAGTTTCATCAAAGCCGTTAACTTTTTCAAAAACATCCTTCGGCACCATCATACAAGCCGCTGTAACAGCACTTAAATCCTGTGCATAAAACATCTTGCCCATATAACCTGCGCCGGAACGGGGACTGCCGCAATGGCTGTGACCTGCAACTCTGTCTGCGCCGAATTTTAAGATAACGCCTCCGTGCTGGATTGTATCGTTTCCGTAATATAGCTTTGCACCGACTGCGCCAACATCCTCACGCTGAGCATACATAAGCATTTCCTCAATCCAATTATGGCTGATTACCTGCGTGTCGTTATTCAAGAACAGAAGATAATCTCCGGTTGCCTGTGATACGGCATAGTTGTTTATCGCTGAATAGTTGAACGGCTTGTCATACTTTAATATCTTAACATTTTCAAGCTTTTCGAGTTCATTATAATAAGCAAACAATTTTTCATCCGTGCTCTGATTGTCAACAATAACCAGCTCGTAGTTATTATATGTCGAAAGGTTAAGAATTGACTCAACGCAACGGGAAAGGTCGTTTATATGGTTCTTGTTGGCAATTATAATCGAAACCTTGGGCGTATCCTTGATTTCAAAATGTATACGGTAAATTGTCGGGTGTACGGGAGAACTTGTTACAATAGTGTTATATCCCTTACTCTCAAGGAAATCATGTACCGCCGCCTTACCGGCTTCAATGGCATAGGTCTTAGAATTTATATCCATTGCGACGGAATTTTTATGTGAACGCCAAAAATAAAGAAGCTTCGGAACATGTACGACCTTGCTTGCCGCATCCGTAAGGCGAAGAATAAGGTCATGGTCTTGGCTGCCGTCATATTTGCTTCTGAAAGCGCCGACCTTGTCCAAAAGCGAAGCTTTAAATACCGAAAAATGGCAAATATAGTTGTTCGCAAGAAGATTGTCTATCGCAAAGTCGGGTTTGAAATGATATGTGACAATGTCGTTGAGATCCTCTCCGACAAAAGTTGCCTCATCGGTATAAACATACTCTGCACCCTGCTCGCATATAGCTTTCATAGCCTCAAACAATGCGGAGGGATGAAGCACGTCGTCGTGGTCAAAAAGAGCGATATACTCTCCGCTCGCCATCTTAATACAAGCGTTGGTGTTTTCCGAAATACCCTCGTTCTTTTCAAGCTTTTTATAAACAATTCTGCTGTCGTCCTTTGCAAGACTTTGGCAATACTCGCCGACAAAAGCGTGTTCGTCGTCGCTGCCGTCCGCAAGACAAAGTTCCCAATTTTTATAGGTCTGATCTGTAACAGACTTTATCATTTCAACAAGGAACTGCTTGGGTGTGTTGTACAGCGGAACTAAAATACTGATTTTGATTTTTTGCGGAAATTCATACGCCTCTTCACGCTTTCTGCGTTCGGGAGTTATTGTATGAAGGAACTCTGCGTTTTTGATTTTCATGGGCTTACAAAGGCGATATTTGACAATTGCCTCCTTGTATCCATGTCGCAAAAAGCACTTCAAGAACACAAAAATCGCCATAAGGCTTGGATTCCTTGAGATTAAGTTTTTAAACATCTGTGTGAATTTTCTCATCGGCGACATCAAACGCCAATAGAAGCTGTTTCTTATCTCAATATTAGCATTATTTGCGGCGTCACGCTCGACTGTGAGCCTGTTAACCGTATCGGAATATTTAGCTATAGCTTTATTGAGCCTGTCAATTTCCGCCTGCTTTTGATCAAGCACAATTCTAAGCCTGTTGTTTTCGGACTGCTCGTTTGAAATCTCGTCCGTATTAGGCTTAACGTTTTTTTCTTCCATAAATCATCCACCTATTTCAACTTTGACTATTGGGTAGTATAGCATAATCACCCGTTCAAGTCAAATAAATCAAGCCTTACAAAATACTAAATCCCGTTCAGATAAGCTTGTTCTGTACGGGATTTTATCTGTTTTCATTTAGTCAACATAAACGTCGATAATATTTTCATCCGAACGAAGGCTTGAAACAATCAAATCAAGTGACTCCTCGCTCTTCGGGAAAACAATTATCTTAATTGTCGAGGTTTCTTTCTTCTTTGAACGCTTCATATCGCTCTCGTCAAGAATTTCCATTGAATGAATCGAAGCACCTGCACGTTTAACAAGCTTTGAAATCTCCGGAACCTTTTGAGCAAGATGCTTAACCTCAACATAAATAACCTTGCCCGCCTTACCCTTAACAACAACCTTTTTAAGGCTGTTAAGCGTAACGTATATTATTATAGTCGCTGCAATAGCACCGCTGTAAAAGCCTGCTCCGACAGCTATGCCTACACACGAAACCGTCCAAAGGCTCGCCGCCGTGGTAAGTCCCTTAACCGTAAAGCCCTCACGCAAAATTGTACCTGCGCCGAGGAAGCCGATACCGCTTACAACCTGCGCACTCATACGGCTGAGGTCAACCTCGCCCTCAACGTGCTTTGAAATATATATTGCGGTCATCATAATAAGTGCCGAACCTACCGAAACCAATATATGTGTTCTGAAGCCTGCGGGACGGTGAGAATGTTCTCTCTCAAAACCTATTATACCGCCCAATATAACTGCCGTGATAAGTCTGCATATCCAGGAAACCACGTCAACCCATGATTCTCCTATGCCAAACATATTTACCGCCTCAGTTACCCACTGCATTTTTTATCACGCTCTTTCTAAATTTTCTTAATTTTGGGTGCAAACGCCACAACTAAAGTCCAAAGCGTTTCAAATAAAAGTATCTGCACAGCACCCGCCTGTGACAGTCCCGAAAGGAAAGAAAACATTGCCATAAGAATAACGCTTATTCCTACGCCGATGTATTGCAAAATATTGATTATCCTTCTGCGCTCCTGTAATTTAAGCGCCGAGGTAAATGAATGAAGGAATGAGTTAACGCTTCCGTTATGCAAAACTCTGCACGGCTCGTTTACAGCCTGCTTTTCGCTCATTTCCTTATACATAAGTCCGGCAACGGGGCTTATGACCTTTATAAAGCTCCTCGGTAGTCCGAAATACTGCTCAACAAGTTCCTCGGATATGTTTGAATCCGTTGTGCGAACAAGAATGCTGACGCCTGCCCTTTCAAGCTCACGCATATATACGGCAGTCTGTTCGTCGGCAGAATAGCCCACAACAAACATAGCGGCAACCTTGCCCTCAACCGCAAGATAAACAACCTGTCTGCCCGAACGGGTGAACACGCTTTCTTCTTCCTTGGATTGAACCTCTACATTGTGCTTTACAAGTAAATCTCTGTTGCCTACAAGCACCCTGTAATTATATATCCAGCCCGAGCAGCCGAGCCGTTCCTCATACGCAAGCGATTCCACATTCGGAAGCATCTCACGTTTTGAAAGAATTATGGAATCAAAAACATCGCTCAAAGCACCCTCCGACTGAATAACAACCGCAGCCGTATAAAGGATTGCTTCGTCAATTCTCATTGAATTGAACATTTTGATTCCGTACACATTAGCGTCGCCGCCGCTGAAAATGTCTCTCGCATCCAACACCGCAGCGTTGGCGTCAAGCGTGTCCTCAACCGCTTCGTAGCCGGAAATCAATCCGTTCTCGGCGTTGAGCTTTTTGTTGACGCCTCTAAGAGCCGACGCACAAGCAACAACACTTGCGGCAGGCATAGCCATAAGGAATACTCCCGTAAACGAAGTAACGCCGACAAAGGCGTTTTTGTTGATTACCGCTGAAATTATACCGACTATAATACCGGCGGCCAGTGCCGCAGGAACAATTACGTTAAAACTGTCTGCCGTCGGGTCAACCGCACGTGAAGTCTCAACAAATTTATACGGGAAATTAACCTTTGCGCAATAGCGAATGTCGGGGTCCTTAATCATAAGACCCCTGCCGACCTCAAATGCAATTCCGTCGTCGTCAATTTTCTTAACCGCATAAGCATTTTTCTGCTCACGGTTTATAAGTATAAAGTTATCAATATCGTTGTTTGTTGTTATATAATCACCGATATTTATCAAAAGCACAGGGAACAACGCCACCGCAGAATAAATATGCGTGCCGCTTAAAACAAGGTCGCCGAAGCCAAGCGATACGGCGCACTGAATAATGCCTGCCAACAGAGAAGCCGTCAAAGCAGTATTCTTGTTAAAGCGTTTTTCTTTAAGATTTTCAATGCAATCGGCTATTGATTTATAGTTAACCGCACCGACTGCAACGAGAACAATCAAATTGCCTACAGAATAGACAAACGGGCTGTCGGAGAACAATGCAAAGCTTCCTAAGAATGATGTAATTGCAGAGCAAGCGAATAACAAGGCAAGAGCCAATGAACAAACGATAATTTTACGCTTGCCGTAGGAACGCTCCTTCATATAAATTTCATATACCGCCTTAGCGTCCTTAGGTCCGAAGAACTCACGTGCAACGCTTACCGTTCTCGGCTTACGCTTTTTGCGTTTTTCTTTTACGGGAGCTTCCTCAATATCGGAAATTTCCGCTTCCTCGCCGTCTGCGGCTTCCTCCTCGGGAAGAACTACGGCTTTCGTCTTTTCGTTATCGTAATTTTCTTCGTCTTTCTGCTCTGACGTATCGGAATAAACATCATCGTCATCAACCTCAATATTGGGGAAGAGCCTGAACTTGCTTGCTTTATCCCTGCGGATTTTGCGAAGCTTTTCCTCCTCCTCTGCCTCGTTGACGATATTTACCTCTTCCTGCTCGTTAAAGCCGTCCAAGACAATCTGATTTTCGTCCTCGGGGAACGCATTTGATTTTAATGTGCCCGATTGAGCCTCCATTTCAAGCCTTTGCTGTGCGTCATACTCGTCTGACGCATCAACAAGTATCGGAATAGGCGACAGTCCGTCGGTAGAAGTCTTTTCAAGCGATGATTTTTTAACAACAACGCCGTGTTTTTCAATCGTTTTTGCAGGCAAATCCTTGAGCAAATCTTTGTGATCCTGCGTTTTTTCAATATCAAGCGTCGGCTTATTCAAAAAGCGTTCACGGTACGGATCGGTTTCCATACCGCCCTTTTTAGCCGTGCTGCCCGTTCTGATTATTTTATTTTCTCCGATATGGTGGTTTATATTTTCATTTCTTACAGCCCTTGCTTCAACCTCGTTGAAAACCCTTGTCTTTTCAATGCTTATCTGACCGGGAATTTCTTTTTCGGCTTTAGACTCTTCATCCTCAACTGTTTCCTCGTCAATTGAGGGGGCTTCGTTTTCCTCAGCCGAACTTATCAACGGCTCAATTTCAGGCTCTTTTTCTTCAAATTCTTTCAAAAGAGACTCTGTGCTCTCGTTTTCAATTCGTGCTTTTATCGCACCCGTCTCAATCGCATTTTTCATTGCAAATTCCTTGAGACCGAGTGTCGAAGTCTTTTCGAGTTTTTTGTTTTCTTTAGTTTTATCAACGGTTTTTTCTTCCTGCACGGGAGCTTTCTCCTCAACAGGCTCAACCTTTTCTTGTGCTTTATCAGATGTTTCTGTACCGTTATCAACGGGGGTGTCGTTGCTTTCTTTGTTTTCAACAGTATCATCTGCGAGCAATGCGTCAATTTCGTCAAGCGACCAAAGCCTTTCGGGTGCTGTTTGCTCCCCTGTCAGCTGCTTAACTTCATTCAAAATCGAATCAATCGACATATCATTAAACAAATCGTTTTTAGACATTTTAACACCCCTAATCTAATAGATTTATCTTCCGCAAGATACCTCGTACATCAAAATACCCGCCGCAACAGATGCGTTGAGTGAATTTATATTGCCTTTCATCGGCAAAGAAACGATAGCGTCGCACTTTTGCCTTATAAGCTTGCCTATGCCCTTGCCCTCGGAGCCTATAACAAGCACGACCGCACCCGAAAAATCGGTTTTCTTATAATCCGTACCGTCCATATCGGCACCGTAAACCCAGCAGCCCTTTTCCTTTAGCTCGTCAATCGTCGAAGCGAGGTTAGATACCCTCGCAACCCTCATATATTCGAGCGCACCTGCCGAAGTCTTGCCGACTGTAAAGTTTAGCGACGCACTGCGCCTTTTCGGAATGATTACGCCGTGCACGCCGGCACACTCGGCTGTTCTGATAATCGCACCGAGGTTGTGCGGATCCTCTATTTCGTCACAAACAACAATAAACGGTGCTTCGCCCTTTTCCTCGGCATAAGCGAAAATATCCTCAACGCTTGCATATTCGTGAGCCGCAACATAAGCCGCAACACCCTGATGATTTGCTCCGCCGCACATAAAATCGAGCTTCTTCGAGTCAACCTCTTTAACAACCGCACCCTTTTCCTTTGCCATAGAAGCAAGTCTTGAAAGTGCAGGATTGTTATTGTTTCTCATAAGAATAAGCGTGTCGATTTCCCTGTCGGATTTCAACGCTTCCGTTACCGCATTTCTGCCGATAAGCAAATCGGGCTTTTTATCGTCGTCTCTTATCATATATCTCTCCGTGTAAAATATAGCTAATCCATTTTATTAGAGTATTATACCACATACCGATAGTGCTTTACAATAGGAATTTTACTATATTCTGTGTGTAAACCATCTGTTTTTAGGACATAAAATACAAAAACGCACCCCGACGGACGTGTCGAAGTGCGTTGTATCAGACAAAATTATTTGCTTGCCTGCTTTGAGTATTTTTTAAGATAAATAAATCTCATAAGTCTTGTTTCAATGGGATTTATGGGCTTAGCTGTACCGAAAAGGTCAGCGCCGACCTGAGTCTTACAGCCCTTTTCCATTACATGCTCAACCGCAGTTGCATCATATTCGCTGCCTGCAACGCAAAGAGCACCGTTGTTGTCAAGCACAACCGTATTTCTGCCCTTGAGAGCCTTAACAACCTTTTTTGCTGATTTAAGAGTGCTGTTCGGGTTGAAAAATGCGTGTCTTACGGTTGCACCGCAAAGCTGTGCGAAGTCGTCAAGCAACGGCTTCATAGTCTTACCCTTTGCCGAAACAGCCATAACCTCAGGAGAAGTGTTGTGAATGATATAATTTACATCCTTGCGTTTCTTATAAATCATTCTGTGAAGCTCTGCCGAATTCGGGTAATCGTTACCTGCTACAAGCTCGCCTGTCTTGATGTCGATTCTTGTGATTTTACCCTCGCCGTTTACAGAGGTAATATTAAATACGCTGCCGTCTCTCTCACTGTTGCAAACGTCATATCTTACTGCTTTTGCAATCTTTGCATCCGCATATTTCTCGCCGATATAATCAGCAATCGAGCTGAGATTTTCAGCAACCTTACCTGTAACCTCATTGTATTTTTTACGAAGGCAGTCCTCACATATAACCTCAAGCTCTGAAGCTACTCTTGATGCCTCGTCATAGTCAACGCCCATGCAAAGTGCGCCATGATGAGCCATAAGCACAGCCTTTGAGTCGGTTCTCTTGATTGCCGCAATAACGCCCTCACGAAGCTTGCCCGTGCCGGGAAGTCCGTAGGATGCAAGCGGAACGTCGTTTCCGACTACCTCTGCACTCTTCTTTGACACGCTGTTGATGTCGAAGCCTAAAGCACCGATAACAGATGCTTCCTTTTGATGTGTATGAATTACGAAATTGACCTCGGGACGAAGCTTATATGCCGCTGCGTGAATTCCTTTTTCCGATGAGGGCTTAATGTCGCCTTCATAGGAGCAGTCCTCAATATTTACAAGCACGATTTCGTCGGGAGTAAGATTTTCATAAGCTCTGCCCGAGGGTGTGATAACGAACTGTGTATCCGATACACGGCACGAAATATTACCCCAGGTACGAACTATAATGCCCTCTGCGAGCAATTCTTTACCTGCTCTGATGACAAGCTCTTTTGCTTCTAAAATGTTCATTTATTTCACCTCGTCAAAGAGAATGTGGGGCGGGCGGTCAGGCTGCCCGCCCCTATTTGTGTTTTAATAAGCCGTTAAATATCAGTCTTCGGGCTTAACTGCTACGTTTTCAAATACCTTGTCGAAGCAAGCAAGAGCCTGATCGATCATCTTAGGTGTATAAGCAGCAGAAGTGTAAAGACGTGAGCCTGCGAGTGTTACGAGGCCTTCTGCCATATAAGCTGCGCCCATGTGCTGCATCTCTTTCTTACGAACAGATGTTGCATTGAGTACGCCCGGAATTGTCCACGGCTTTGACCAGTCGATTGAATAGTGCATTGTACCGACTGTCTCAAGGTGGCAGATTGAGCCTTCGTTCCAGCATACGAACGGAAGACCGTGCTTTTTAACAAGCTCTTTAAGACCGTTTGTAAGTCTGTCGCCCATCTGACCTGCCTTCTGGCAAGCGTTTGTTCTGTCGATTTCCTCAAGAGTATAGTAGCCTGCGCAGCATGAAAGCGGGTTAGCTGTCATTGTACCGCCTGTAAATGCCTTCTTAACCTTCTCGCCCGAGTCATCAAGACCTGAGCCGAGGTGCTTCATGTATTCCTTCTTACCGCCTACGCCGCCTGCGCCCGGATAGCCGCCTGCGATAACCTTACCGAAGATTGTAAGGTCAGGAGATACTCCGAAGAAGCCCTGAGCACCTGCCATACCGATACGGAAGCCTGTAACAACCTCATCGAATACGAGGAGTGCGCCGTACTTACGGCAAAGTCTTTCAACGCCCTTGTTGAACTCATAGTCAAGCGGAGTTGTACCGCTTTCGGGACCTACCGGCTCGATGTAAACAGCAGCTGTGCCGCCACGGAACTGGTTGAGCCAAAGCTTTCTTTCAAGATCCTCAAGATCGCCGGGGAAGAACTCCTGCATATGTCTGAAGATGTAAAGCGGAACGCCGCTTGCCTGTGTGAACTTTGAACCGGGGATACGGATACCGTAACCCATCTGATCCGACCAGCCGTGATAAGCGCCGCCCATTTTAAGAATGTTCTTCTTGCCTGTTGCAAGACGAGCGATACGAGCAGCTGTCATACAAGCCTCTGTACCTGAGCCCTGCATACGGAACATATCAACCGTTTCAACCGAATCGGAAATCTTTTTAGCAAGCTTATATTCAAACTCGTGGAAAAGGCCTGTTGAAGGACCGCATGTGTTAAGAAGGTCGATAACCTGCTCACGAACAACCTTCGGATTTGAGCCGAGAACTGTCGGGCCGCCTGCCTGAAGGAAGTCAAAATATTTGTTTCCGTCAATGTCATAGAGATATGCGCCCTCTGCCTTTGTGAAAACAAGCGGGAAGGGATAGTTGAATGCGAGGTTGTGCTGAACTCCGCCCGGAATTACAGACTTAGCTTCCTCGATCATCTCTTTAGACTTCGTGCACTTCTTGCCATAGTACTCTTCTTCATAATGTTTGAGAGTATCGGGCTTGATTGTGTAAATCGGCTTTTTGATAAGCTCGTCAAGCTCTCTGTTTATGGCTTTTGCGTCATGGTATTCTGAAATTGCAAATCTTGTGTCCATTGGTATTTCCTCCGTCTCTTTTTTGTATTCACTTATAAAGTGAATTACTATTCACCTTAATTATAGCACTTATAAATCAAATGTCAAATGCTTTTGAAAAATTTTTTGTAAATCTTTTATAGGCTTTAGTTAATTTTTGTCTATCAGCTTTATTTGATAGATGATTTTTAACTACATATATGCAAACACACACAATATATATGTTATAAGCCTGTTAAATCGCAAGATATGTCAGCGTTACAATTTTTTCGGTGAATATATGGGCAAAAACACAACAAACGTGAAAAAATCGGGCAAAGGATAGCCCTTGCCCGACAGTTTTTGCTTAATGTGTTTATTTTATTGACGAAGCTGTGATTATATCTCCGCTTGCTTCTACGGGAACGTTGAGCGTTACGCTGTCGCCGACATTGAGTATTACTACCCTTTCAGCGTCCTTAACGCCAAGCTTATAGAAGGTGTTGCCCGTATTGAGCTTGATATAGAAGTAGGTTTCGCCACCTGTAACGACCGAACGGATTTCCGTTACCGTGCCGCTGACCTCTTTTGTTTCGGGCTGAGCCTGAGTTTGGTCATTTTCGCCGATTTCGTCAATGTTAATATCAAGGTTTATACCGTTCTTTTTAAGGTTGTCGGCATAATTCTCGGTGCACTCCGTAAGCGTTGAGCCGATACCTACCACCGTTGACTGCTTAACGTTTACCATTGCATACATTTTAACAAGCTCACTCGAGTCCTTAAGAGCCATAAAGTATGTCGGCTCGCCGCTGATGTTGAGGAGCAACGGGAAGGTCGCCGTATATGAATACTGCTGAACGGCACCCTGCGCCGAGGTCTGTGCCGTGTTTTCAAGAGCACCCGATATCGGATAATACTTTGTCTCCTTTGTACGCTGATTGAGGAGCACGAAGCCGATAATCGACTGGTCGGAGCTTATCGAGGTAACGCCCGTGTACATATATACGTCGTCGTTGAGTGCAAGGTAGTTGTAGCCGGAGCTTGTAACCTTAACGCCCTCCTGACCTATCAGGGAGTTGATAAAGCCGTGTGAAAGCTTACCGTAATAATTGTACTGCTCGTTGAGTATAGTTGCAGAGTAAATCCTGTCTATCCACTGCCATTCACTGTCTGTAACAAACGAATCGGTGGGAAGCTTTGTTTTTCCGTTTGTGCTTGTTGAAATTATCTGACTTGTACCGTCGATTGAATTAACAACAACAGCACCGATAACATCCGTTCCGCCGAAAAGACCGATCGTCTTATCAAGAATCGGAACTATCCAATAAGGCTGACCGCTTTCATCAATCTCAAAGCTCGGAGTACCAAACATATATGTCGGATATTCGAAGCGAAGATGTCTCAAAAGGTATCTGTTGAAATGCTCTGCCGGAGAATATTTCATACCGCTTTCAAGGCGAACAATCTCACTCTTTTGAGTGGTCATATCTACTATTATATATGCGGGAAGTCCGTCTCTTGTATTTTTAAGCCACTTGAAAATATCGCCGTAGTCAAGTGAGGTAACACGTACGGGAGTGCCCTTATAGTTTATCTGTGTGGAATAATTCGAAACGATAAACTGCGAAACCATATCGGAAAGGTCGCCGAGTGTTCTGACCGCAAGATTGTTAGCCGAGGTTGCGTCAAGCGTGGGAACTGCCGAAAAATCGATTTCAGCGACATCCTCCGTAAAGTCACCCTCCTCAACCGTCAAAAGGTGCGAATACGCATTTGCTCTGAAAAGCTGTGCGCCCACAACAAAGCCGACAAGGCATATGACAGCCAAGACCGCCATAATAATTCCCGGTACGGTTGAATGCTTCTTTACATAGGACTGATATTCGGGATGAATCGCAACCTTGCATGAAAGCACGGTAAGTCCGATATAAATAAGGCAGATGAATGCGATGTACATATATAATTCGATTGCCTTAAAATTAAGTGCAGGAATCATAAAGTAATACGTAACAACTGCAAAAATTGCAGTAAGAATAAGATTTATAATAATCTTCTTCTTTGCATTTCTCGGCGGAATATAGACGTCCGAAACAGGGATATTGCCATTCCCGTCGTCGTCCTTGCCGTGAGTAAAATCTACATTGATTGGCTCCATAGTCTAATCTCCTTTTTAATAAGTAGGTTTAGTATATATCATTATCGGCGTTTTTGCAACTTTTTATATTACAATTCCGCCGTTAACGGAAATAACCTGTCCCGTTATATAGCTTGCCTTTTCCGAACATAAAAAAGCGACGGCATTTGCGACGTCCTCCACGCTTCCGAGCCTTGAAAGCGGTATTTCCTCTCTCAACGCTTCCTTGTCCGCTTCGGAAAAGTTTGACATCATATCGGTTTCAATAACTCCCGGAGAGACCGCATTCACGCAAATTCCCGAAAGTCCCGTTTCCTTTGCGAGTGCCTTCGTCATTCCGATAAGCCCTGCCTTCGCTGCCGAATAATGTACCTCGCATGAGCCGCCCGTTTCGCCCCACATAGACGTTATATTGATTATTCTGCCCGACTTTTCATTTATCATAGACGGCAGGACTGCTCTTGTGAAATAAAACGCACCCGACAGGTCAACGCCTATCATTCTGCTCCAATCCTCATCGGTAATATCGGTAAACAGCTTTTGCTGCGCTATCCCTGCGTTGTTTACGAGAACATCAACGGTTTTTCTGTCCTTTAGCACAGCCCTTACGACAGCATTTACGCTTTCAGAGTCGGAAACGTCACATTTATAAGCCTTAACATTGGGATATAATTCGCTTTCGAGCTCCTTCGCAAGCTTTTCCGAGGAATTATAGACAGCAGCGACGAAAAAACCGTCCTCGACGAGCCTTTTTGCGATTGCTTTTCCTATTCCTCTTGCAGCACCCGTTACTATTGCTGTTTTTTGCATTTTTGCATCACCTTTATTATTGTAACATATAATCAGCCGCAATAACAGCCCTTTTATTAGCAGATTTTCCGGAAATTTTCAGGTTTTTGATAACTTATTAACAAATTTTTATCTTTTTAGGGTGTATATTTATTGACTTAGACGGCATATTTTGCTATGATTATAGCAAGCATTTATACCATTTTAATTATGTAGGAGGAATTATTTTGACTGATTCAAGAACGATGGCATATATAAATATGTATGCAGTACTCGGAACACTCGAAAATCTCTGTGAGCTTGACAGTAAGGCTAAAGAGCTTATTTCCGGAATGAAGAAGCCTGTTTCAATCGGATTTACCGTTACCGACGGCCCGAGCGCAACAATCACTTTTTCATCAAAGGGCTGTCGCATGGAGGATGGCTTAAAGGATTGTGACATTAAAATCCCGTTTTCATCCTGCGAGAAATTCAACGGAATGATTGACGGAACTGTTACTCCCATACCCGTAAAGGGCTTTACAAAAATCGGCTTCCTGTTAAAGACATTCGTTGCTCTCACAGACAGACTTGCTGAACTTATGCGTCCGACAGAAGAAATGCTCAAGGACAGAGAAACCTTTATTCTCTCGACTCAGCTTACATTCTACACGATCTGTGTTGCAATGGCTCAAATCGCCAACCAAGATCCGATCGGTCAGGCATCCGCCTCTTATATGGTTGACGGTGACATTTTAATCGGCATCAAGAACGGACCTACAAGCACCATCCGTGTTAAAGACCATCATCTTGTTGCTATAAAGAAGGCTCCCGAAAATCCGAGAGCAATCATGACCTTTGCGGACTACGACCTTGCAAGCGACCTCTTCAACGGCAGAGTTAACGCTCTTGAGGAGCTTGGCAGAGGCACAGTTGAAATCAAGGGTATGGCTTCAATGGTTGACAATATGAACAGACTCCTTGACAGAGTCGCTTTGTACTTAGCATAAGGAGGAAAAACAGATGAGTAAATTTCCTGAATACAAACATGACAAAGGCCGTGAGTACTTTGACAGAGCGCTCAAGGTAATTCCGGCAGGTATATACGGACATCTCGGTCCCTCAGAGGGCCTTTGGATTCCGATAAACAAGTGGCCCTTCTTTTCGGAAAAGGCTCAAGGCTCATATTTCTGGGACGTTGACGGCAACAAGTATATTGACTATATGTGTGCTTACGGTCCTAACGTTTTGGGCTACAACGACCCCGACGTTGACGCTGCCGCTATGAAACAGCTCAAAAAGGGCAACTGCACAACCTCTCCCGGCAAGGTAATGGTTGAGTGTGCGGAAAACCTTGTTGACACAGTAGCTTCTGCTGACTGGGCATTCTTCTGCAAGAACGGCTCGGACACAACAACGCTTGCTGTTATGAGTGCAAGAGCACATACACATAAGAAAAAGATGATTTTCCTCAAGGGCTATTATCACGGCGACTTCCAGTGGGCACAGAAAATCGACTATCCCGGTATTCTTCCCGAAGAGGTTGCAAACAACGTAGTTGTTCCGTGGTTTGACTTGAACGCTCTTGACGAGGTTTGGGACAGATATGACGGCGACGTTGCAGGTATTATCGCTCAGCCCTATGACCACGGCAACTTCAAGGATAACGAGGTTGCAAACAAGGAGTATTGGACCTCAGTTCGTAAATGGTGCGACGACCACGGCGTAGTTCTTATCTTCGACGATGTTCGTGCAGGTTTCCGTCTTGACCTTGCGGGAAGCGACCACTATTACGGCATTAAGGCAGACCTTATATGCTTCTGTAAAGCTCTTGCAAACGGCTACAATATGTCGGCTCTTTGCGGCGGCGAGCATATGAAGGCTACTGTTTCGGGTATGACATACACAGGTTCTTATTGGATGAGCGCCGTTCCGTTTGCGGCTTCAATCGCTTGTATCAATAAGATGAAAAAGCTCGACACCCCCACCCTCTTCCGCAAGCTCGGAACAGAGCTTACAGACGGCTTAAAGGCTGCGGCTGCTAACAACGGCTTCGACCTCAAAGTAACGGGTGAGCCTGCATTGTTCTATTTGAGAATAGCAAACGATGACAGCCTTATGCTTCATCAGGAATGGGTTGCTGAATGTGTATCGAGAGGTCTTTTCCTCGCTTCGCACCACAACCATTTCATCAATGCTTCTCTCACAGAGGACGACATCAAGGTTTCTATCGACATTGCAGAAGACGCATTCAATGTTGTTCGTAAGAACCACCCCGAACTTTTCTAATTTAGGATTCAGACGGGCGGTACTTTTCCGCCCGTGATATAAAAAGGAGGCAATTCTATGGCTAATTTATCCAAAAAGGAATGGTTAGCACTCGAAAATAAGGCTTATGAGCTTCGTAAACTTTGCTTGCAGACAACAATGTGGGCAGGAAGCGGACATATCGGCGGCGGATTGAGTGTAATGGATTTACTTACCGTTCTTTATCACAAGTATCTCAACATCAAGGTTGAGGACCCTCATTGGGAGGACAGAGACCGCTTTATCCTCAGTAAGGGACACGCAGGCATCGCTTACGCTCCCGTTCTTTGCGAAAAGGGCTTCAACGATCCCGAGCAGCTTAAAACCTTTAACCTTTCAGGTTCAAAGATGGGTATTCATCTTGACTCAAACAAGGTTGACGGCGTTGACGCTTCAACAGGCTCACTCGGTCACGGTGTTTCCATTGCGGCAGGTACAGCTCTTGCGGCAAGACTTATGCATAAGGACTATCTCACATACGTTGCAACAGGCGACGGCGAGCTTGGCGAAGGCTCGAACTGGGAAGGCTTTATGACTATAAACCACTATCAGCTTTCAAACTGCATCGTATTCATCGACCGTAACCATTGTATGATCGACGGTCCGACAGAGGAAGTTATGAAGCTTGAACCGCTTGCAGACAAGATGATTGCTTTCGGCTTTAACACAATTTGTGTTGACGGCAACAACATCGGCGAGCTTTGTGACGCTATCGACGTAGCTATCGCAAGAAGCAAGGAAAAATGTGCTCCCACCTGTATCCTTATGGACACTCAGAAGGGCGCAGGAATCAAGTCTATCGCAGGCGACTATCATTGTCACTATATGGCAATCGACGACGACACCTTTGCTAAGTACAGCAAGGAGCTCGAAGAGGATTACAAGCAGAGAGTGGCAAGAGCTGAAAAGGAGGGTAAATAATTATGGCAGGCGGATTTGTATATAATGCTATCGACCAGACAGAGGTTGCTACCGCTGAAATTTACGGTAAAGCGATTTCTGATATAATGCAGAAAGACCACAGGGTTTGCGCTATCACAGCTGACCTTGCAAAATCTACAAAATTGGGCGACGTTCTTAAAACTTGCCCCGAAAGAGTTATCAACGTAGGTATTGCGGAGCAGGATATGTTCGGCGTAGGCGCAGGTATGGCAAGAGCAGGTATGATTCCTTTCATCTCCGGCTTCTCGGTATTTACCTCAATGCGTGCTTGCGATCAGCTTCACACAGATATTTGCTATCAGAACGTAAACGCAAAAATCATTGCTACACACGCAGGTACCTCCTTCGGTCAGGCAGGCTCCACTCACCATGCTATCGTTGACCTTGCTATCACAAGAGCAATGCCCAACCTTACTGTTATCGTTCCCGCAGACGGACTTGAAACAGCTAACGCTGTAAACGCTGCTTATGATAACTACGGTCCTTATTACATCCGTATCAACCGTGGCTTTGACCGTGTTCTCTATGATAATATGGACTACGGCTTTGAGGTTGGTAAGGCAGTTGAAATTCATCCCGGTACCGATATTACGGTTATCGCTTGCGGCTCTTGCGTATTCCAGGCTAAGCAGGCTGCTGAATTCCTTGAGAACGCCGAGGGCTTGAAGGTTCGTGTACTTAATATGCACACAATTAAGCCTATCGACAAAGAAGCTATTCTCAAGGCTGTTATGGACACAAGAAGAATTATCACTGTTGAGGATCACTCGGTTATCGGCGGTCTCGGCTCGGCTGTTGCTGAGGTTATGGCTGAAGCAGGTAAGGGCTGTGCATTCAAGAGACTCGGTCATCAGGATAAATTCGCTCCCATCGGTCTCCACGAGGACATTATGTCCGCTGTCGGCATTGACGCAAACGGCATTATCGCTGCTGTTCGTGAGGTTATGAAGGCTGACTTCGAAGAGGACGACAACTGGGACGACGATGTATAAGAAATACATTTGAGATTGATTATATATCGGAAAGTGAGTTGATTAAATGCATACAAAAGAAGAGCTTTATGCCAATAAAATATTTTTTAATGCCGCATTGCCTCTTATCAAGGTAATTGCGCAGGATGTTCCGTCGCTTAAAAAGCAGTACGAAAAGGTGCACGCCGTTATTCAGGTCAGCGCACTTGATCCGGAGGCTGAAGGCGGAAAAATCGGAATGCATTATGTTATAAACGGACCTGATGATTGGCTTATTCATCTTAATAAGGTTGACCCCAAGCCCCACGTTGAGCTTGAATTCAAGTCTGTTGAAGCAATGAACGCATTCTTTAAGGGCAAGATTTCGCCCGCTACTCTCCCGAAAATGAGAGGTATCGCAAAGCATTTCGGCGCTTTCAAGGCGTTCTTGATGACACTTCTTAAAATGTCGAGCGTGCTTTCTGCAACCACACCTCCCGAAAAGGAAGAGGACAAACAGCTTATGGTTAAATGTATGTTCTATCTTCTTTCAAGCGGTATCAGCCAGCTTAACAAGATGGGACACGAGGAAATTCACAACTGGGCGCTCAAATCTCCCGACCGTGTTTATGCACTTGCAGTTGACGGTCATCCCGAGGTTTCGGCATTCATCAGAATTAAAGCCGGCAAGTCAAGAGCAGGCAGAGGCGAATATAAACGTGCAATGCCGTTCTTCACGCTTCGCTTTGACACACTTGATGCGGCTCTCGGTACACTTCTCGGAATTGACGATATGCTCACGGCAGTTAAGCAAGGACATATCATCATGGACGGTGCTCCCGAGTTCGGCGGTCAGTTCGGCGGCTTTATGCTCGCAGTCGGCGACCTTGCAAAATAACTTATACCTACAAAAAGAACCTATCCGCAAGGATAGGTCCTTTTCTTGTCCTTAGTATTTTTCAAATCAAGCACATCGACCACATAACACTTTATGGTAAGTTAAATTTAATTTATTCTTTAATCAGTCACTGTGTTTAACAAACATATAAAACTTACACCTTTGTTTTAAGTAGACTATCTGTGTCATCTTCATCGCTTGAATTGTTCAACGGATAGTTATTTAGCTCATAAAATGCTATTAGTTTACATTTGTCTTTGCAATTATTAATCACTTCATTTTCAACTTGTTAATTATAAAATCTCTCAAGAAAGATAATGCAACAATAATTATTGGTATTGCGACCATAATTATTGTTATTTTTGAGCTACCAATCAATGAACATGCTTTAGCAAAACTATATATTACTATTTCTGAAATGACTAATATTAAAATCAAACAAATAGTAGTGATTGTATAGAACCGTTTTTTATTCATATTCATCTGTGCCTCCATATATTTATTTAAAGGGTATATTTACTATATGGGCCATACACATCCCCAGTGCTCGGTCGAAATGTCCAATCTAAGCGCGCTTGTACATAGCCATTATTTTGGACATGAGTATAGCCAACACAGTCTACATAAGCGCCTACGCATGCACCAGCAACCACACTCAGAGCAGTCAGCCCAATTTTTGCAATAACGACAATTTTTCCAACATTAGGAATAACAGCGGCAATAACAGCAGCAAGGGCAGCGGCCGCAATTCCCTGAACCCATGTTATGCGCTTGGTAGTTGAATCATGTAATTTCCAATAATTTTCAGATAACGGTGCTATAACATTTCTATTGCAAGAATTATTCAACGAAACAGCATTTTCAATTTGCGCTATAGGTTCATCATTTAAAAATACCGTTCCAGAAATTTGATTATAATAGAGAATATCTTCGGTATTTAAAGTTAAATTTATTATATGAGTAAATGTTTCTCCGTTAATAGTTTCATCTACATATTGATAATCCATTCCGTCAATTTTTATTATATCCTTTTCAGCAGTATCAGACTTTCTACCTGCCGCCGCTGTACTAAAAGTACAAGTACTTATAATAATCAAAACTAAAAATATACAAATTATTTTTTTCCTCATTATAACTCTCCTTTTAAATTGTTTCCTTTTGATATATGTTTTTATTCTGAAAATGTGCAAATTTTTAAATCGCTTAAAAGTCATCTCTCACTTTTCGACTTTCTGTTCTTATTAAAGTCTTTATTCCCCCCCTCTTGAAAATTTCATCATATCAAAGCATATCTCATCATTTTGAATTTTATCATTAGTTAATTCTTATTCACGCACACTTTAATCCGTACGAATCACCCGTAATTATTCATTATTCAATTTTCATCTTGCCCAAAGGGCTCTGCTCCTGCCAATCGGTTTTGACCTCGCCGTTATCCACAAACACAAACAGGCGGCTCTTAACCTGACCGACGGTTGCAAAGCTGTTTTCCGCTTCGTTGTACGCTCTTAAATCGGTCGTTATTTCGACCACCGACATATTCTTGCTGTCGCTCAACACCGTATATGTGCTGTACGCAGGTGCTTTTTCATCTGTCGTAAAGCCGTCAAGCTTTGCCTTGATTTCACTGTTGAGCTTTTTCAGCTGTTCGTCGTCTGCACCGTGCAGCTTAACCGCCGTCAGCTTATAATCGGTTATGTTCCACACGACCGCCTTTGAAAGCGAAGAATTATTATAAGCCGTCAATGCAAGCACCGCTGCGAGCTGAATAAATATTATTACCGCAAAAATTTTTAATTTTTTCATTTCGTTTCGCCTCCCGTTTCAACAACGGCAACATATGGCACTTCATCTGCTCCGAAGCTTATCCATACCTGCCATTTACTGTTGTTTTCAGCACCCGAGAGGGTATAAGCAAAGTCATTTGCCGACGAGCAAAGCTTTTCCGCTTTCATATCGGAGACAAAGCCGTTGCTTCTTACATACTGCTCGGAAATCCATTCCGTCTGCGACGAAAGAGTGTACTCGTTGACATATCTTGCGCCGTCTGCGTGGGTATTTCCGTAATCGTGCTCAAAAGCACTCTCGTAAAATTCCAACGGAGCACCTGTCATTTGACCGTTCTCCGAAATAGTGGAAATGCTCACGTTCTCATTGAGCTTCCATCTTCTCGGCGCAAGCTCAACAATTTGCAAAATCAGCAATATCAATACCGCTGCCTGCATAAGCGCAAGCAAAACCCATAAGGTCCGTTTCTGTGTTTTCATAATAGCCTCCTTTTTATAAACAAAATTATTTTCCTGCGTCATACTGCCCTGCCGACATACATTCCGCTTTGTTTTCTTCAAGTTTAGTTAATGCGTTTTCTCTGTAACGGTCAAATCTCTTTAATGTTTTTATCATTTTCACAACATAGGCTATAAGAATCGTGCTTGTTGACAGAAATATCACCCTCGAAAAGCCCAAAAATATTCCGCCTATATAAGCCGCCAATTTTCTTGAATCCCCAAACATCCACAAATCCATAAGGGCAATGAATTCCTTTGACACCACTCGCAAAAAAATCGCAAGCGCAATCGCAATAACATACATTATGACCATCGGTATCAGCTGCTTTGTCGTTTCCTTTTTCCTGTTTTGATAAGAGCTTTCGATATCGGAATACATCTTTATATATCCCGAGCGAGTCATTCTGATTTCTTTATTGAGAAAGCTCATATCCTCATTATAAAGATGAACGAGGTAATCTCTGTTCATTTGCTCGCCTTCGATAAATGTGTCCGGGTTGTTCTCGAACATATCCACCTTTCCGGCGTTTTTATTATCCTGTTTGTTTTCTTCCGTATTCATAGCCTGCTCCTTTTACGACTCAGCATCATACATTCCCTCAGCCATACAATCGGTTTTGCGTTTTTCGAGCATCTTTAGAGAATGTGCCATACTTTTTTGAGCGTCCTTCAGCCTTTTAAGCAAGGTAACCACAAAAAATAAAAATATAGGTATTGAAATTATCAGCGTCCATCTGTGCAGAATTAAAAACGCTCCTTCATCCGCCACTAACTGAAACGCCTTTGCAAGCAACAAGGTCAAAAGAAAAATAGAAGCTAAAAATATAAAGCTTTTTACCGTTCCCGAAAGCTCCCTCTTGTAAACCTCTTGTATTTGATTGTATCGTGTTAAATATTCCGAGCGAGTCATCCGTATTTCTCTGTTGAAAAAGTCCATATCCTCGCCGTAAAGTTCTTTTAGGTATTCACGGTTTATTTTATCGTTTTCGCCGAAGGTATCAAGGTTATTGCTATAAAACATATCCCCGAGAGATTGTGTTTCGCTGTGATTTTCGCCGTTTGCTGTATTTTCAGAGAGTTTTTTGTTATTTTCTTCCATATCAAGCCCTCCCATTTCAATATACCTTTAATTATTCAAAATGTCAAGCGAAATGCCGTTGTAATAAGTAACAAAAAAAGCACCGACAAATTTGTCGGTGCTTTTAATGAAAGCTTGTCAATTATTTATTTGCTTTTGACTTTTCGCCTGCATTGATAATCAGGTTTGCGCCCGAAAGCACAATCAAGCCTATGAAAATCACAAGCATTATTACCCATGCGGTGCTTAAATTGAAGGTCGATACGCTTGCAACAAACGGTAGAAGCGTTTTCATAAGTGCCGACTCAAAGAAATCGCCGAGGTTGACTGTTCCGCTTACAATCGGAGCCGAAACATAACGGAACGAAATAAACATAGCAATAGTCGATACAAGACCCGCAACAGAAATACCGAAATGGATTTTTGTGTTGTTTGAAGCGATAACCGATACAAATACCGCAAGCGCAATCACGATTGTCAACGCAAAGAAAACGGTGGTTACTATCAGCGGCGTTTTAATGTCCGAAAGATTGGTCAAAAGGTCGGTTATGCTCGTTTTGTTCTCCGAGGACTCCTGTATAAGCGGTAATATCTTCTTGACAAACATATTTATACCGAGATAACCGTATGTAGAGCCGTCGTCGTTCTCGTTGCCCGAATACTGTGCAAGAAGCTTGAACACGGGAGACTCTATAACATAATAAATAAGGTCGGCGAAATATGCCGCTATCGGCACGCTGATTGCCGCCAAAGCCATCACAACTCTGCAGCCGATATCATAACCCGTAGCCTTTACCTTTGCTTTTTTTGCGCTCATAATACATTTCTCCTTTATTTGCCCCACGAAGAATTGAGGGCAACGGTCAAGTTGAATATCTTATTTTCCTTTTCGGAGTTCTTATCCACACAGAAATAACCCTTACGCATAAACTGGAACACATCGCCTGCTTTTGCATTTTCAAGGCTGCCCTCGATAACGCAATCTTTAAGAACGATAAGTGAATCAGGGTTAAGATTTTGCTTGAAATCGCCGTTTGTCTCGTCAGACGGATTCGGAACATTGAAAAGTCGGTCATACATATTGACAGTTGCTTTGAAGCAATCGTCACGGCTTACCCAATGTATTGTGCCCTTGACCTTTCTGCCGTCGGGTGACTCTCCGCCCTTTGACTCGGGATCATATGTGCAGTAAATTCTAACAGGATTGCCCTGCTCATCAGTCTCAAAGCGTGTGCACTTTACAAAATATGCACTCTTGAGTCTAACCTCATTGCCGGGATAAAGACGGAAATACTTTTTAACAGGCTCTGCCATAAAGTCGTCTCTCTCTATGAAAAGGTGCTTTGAGAATTTAACCGTTCTTGTGCCCATTTCGGGGTGGTCGGGATGAACGGGAATTTCAATATCCTCGGTCTGTCCGTCGGGATAATTTTCAACGATAAGCTCAATCGGGTCAAGGACTGCCATTGCTCTCGGTGCGGTCGAATTCAACGCATCACGAACGCAAGCCTCCAAAAGTCCCATATCAACAACCGAATAAGCCTTTGAAACGCCTATCTTATCGCAAAAATCACGGATAGCAGACGCAGGATAGCCACGTCTTCTCATACCGCTGAGCGTAACCATTCTCGGGTCATCCCAGCCGTCAACAATCCCCTCGTTTACAAGCGCAAGGCATTTTCTCTTGCTCGTAAGGCAATAATTGAGGTTAAGTCTTGCAAACTCAATCTGCCTCGGGGGCTGCTCTATTTCGCACGCTTTAAGGAACCAATCATAAAGCGGTCTGTGGTTTTCAAATTCAAGCGAGCAAAGAGAATGTGTAACGCCCTCTTTTGCGTCCGAAAGCGGATGAGCAAAGTCGTACATAGGATAAACGCACCACTTGTCGCCCGTCTGATGATGAGAAATGTGTGCTATTCTGTAAATAACGGGGTCTCTCATATTTATATTCGGAGAAGCCATATCGATTTTAGCTCTCAAAACTCTTTCGCCGTTTTCGAATTCGCCGTCGGTCATTCTCTTGAACAAATCAAGGTTTTCTTCAACGCTTCTGTCTCTGTATGGGCTGTTCTTTCCCGCTTCGGTAAGCGTTCCTCTGTATTCTCTGATTTCGTCTGCGCTCAAATCGTCAACATAGGCAAGTCCCTTGTTGATAAGCTTTATCGCACATTCATAAATGAAATCAAAATAGCTTGAAGCGAAAAGACACTTGTTCCACTTGAAGCCGAGCCACTCAATATCCTCTTTGATAGCGTCAACATACTCCATATCCTCTTTCGACGGGTTAGTGTCGTCAAGACGGAGATTGCAAACGCCGTTATACTTTTCACTTGTGCCGAAATTTATGCAAATAGCCTTTGCGTGACCTATATGCAAATAGCCGTTAGGCTCAGGCGGAAAACGGGTTTGGACATGGTCATACACGCCTTCTTTAAGATCCTCGTCGATGAAATCGTGTATAAAGTTTGAAGCTTTGATTTCTTCCATCATTTTTCCTCCTTAAACTTCTTTTCGGCTTTTTCAAGTCTTGCCGCAACCTCATCCGCACCTAAAACGGCGATTATCGAATGAAGGTCGGGCGTATTTGTTCTGCCCGTAAGAGCTATTCTTATTACAGTTGAAACATCGCCGACATGACCCTTATAGCTGTCGGGATTTTGCTTGTATTCCTTAACGTTCGGAGTAAAGCCAAGCGGCTCGCACATTGCTTTTATCTTGTCAAACCATACCTGCTTATCGTCCGTAACATCAAATATCTTTTTATATTCCGAAGCTATTGCCGCCGCATCTTCGGGAGCAATATTTTCGGGGAGAGTATAATTCTCTTTGTAGGTTTCGTTATAAAGATAGCTTACATAGTCCAAAACCTCGGACCACTTTGCAATATCCTTTCTCGGTTTCGTGTTTTCACGGTCGATATTGAGTATCGCAACAGCCTTTTGTTTATCTGCGTCAAAGAGCCTGTAAAGCGTTTCGTCGTAGGTCTTTGCCCAATTAAATGCATAATCGAAAACGGTTTGAGCCTGCATTTTTGAAATTGCGTTCTTGCTGACATCTGACAACTTAACCAAGTCAAAAAGGCAGCCGCTCGGACTCATCTTTTTAAGATTGAACGGGAAATTAAGAGCGTTTTCAGTCGGGTTTGCCCTTCTCCAATCCTCGAAATTCGAGTTGAGAAGTCCCAAAAGATAGTCTATAAGTCCCTCGCTCGGATAGCCCTGCTCAATAAAGTAGCTGACAGCCGCTTCGGGGTCCTTACGCTTTGAAAACTTACGCTTTGTACCGTCAACCTCGTCAATTTTCATTACCTGCGGTGTATGCGCATACTTAGGAAGCTTAAAGCCGCAAGCCTTGAAAAGTGCTATGTGCTTCGGAGTTGAGGAAATCCATTCCTCGCCTCTGATAACATGAGTGGTTCTCATAAAATGGTCGTCGCAAACGTGTGCAAAATGATAGGTCGGAATACCGTCGCTCTTTAACAGCACCTCGTCGATAACATTTTCGGGCATCTCGATTTTTCCTCTGACAATATCGTCAAAGTAAACCCGTCTGTTTTCATCCCCGTCGGAACGGAAACGCAAAACATATTTTTCGCCGTTTTTGATTTTTTCCTCAATCTGCTCGTATGTAAGCTCACGGCACTTTGCCCATTTTCCGTAATATCCGGCAAAAGCCGCACCCTCTTTTTCCTGCCTGTCACGAAGGTCATTAAGTTCCTCCGCCGTGCAGAAGCAAGGATATGCTTTGCCCTCTTTTACAAGCTGCTTTGCAACAGTTTGATAAATCTCAACTCTCTTTGACTGCGTATACGGACCGTACTCGCCCTTTTCGGTGTCCTTGCCCGTAACGCCCTCGTCAAACTCAAGTCCGAACGACGAAAAGCCGTCAAGTATAGCGTCAACGCCGTCGCCGACCTCACGCTTTTTGTCGGTGTCCTCAATTCTGAGCATTGAAACACCGCCCGTCGCCTGCGCCGTAAGAATATCGGTAAGTGCGCCGAACAATCCGCCTATGTGCAAATAACCTGTGGGGCTCGGTGCAAACCTTGTTACCCTTGCGCCCTCTTTAAGATTTCTCTGCGGATATTTTTCCTCGTAATATTCGGGAGTTTTATCTATGTGCGGAAAAAGAAGCTCCGCAAGTTTCTCAAATTCAGTCAAAATGACACCCCACATTAAACAATTTATAACTTAAAACGGAGTCTTCCGTACAGAAGGCTCCGATTTTTCTCAGCCTGCGCCCATTTGAACCTTTTGGTCATCGTCCGGAAATTCTTTCCTCTGAATGTCAGCTCCGAGGCTTCTGAACTTATCAACAACATTCTCATATCCTCTTTCGATATGATGAATATCCTCAATTTCAGTAACACCCGTCGCAACAAGACCCGCTATCATCATAGCTGCGCCTGCTCTAAGGTCGTCGGCTTTAATCGGTGCGCCCTTTAATCCTTCAACGCCCTCGATAACCGCCGTTTTTCCGTTAACGTGTATTTGTGCGCCCATTCTTGAAAGCTGTTCGGCATATCTGAAACGATTGTCCCAAACGCTTTCCGATATAATACTTGTTCCCTTTGCAATGCTCAAAAGCACGGCAAACTGCGGCTGCATATCAGTCGGGAAGCCGGGATGCGGCATAGTTTTAATGTTGCACTTGCCTGCTCTGCCCGTTGCGCTTACCCTAACAGCATCGTCGTACTCCTCAACGTTAATTCCGCATTCCACAAGCTTTGCCGTTATGGCCTCCAAGTGCTTCGGAATTACGTTTTTAACAAGCACATTGCCCTTTGTCGCCGCTGCGGCAACCATATATGTTCCCGCTTCGATTTGGTCGGGAATTATAGAATATTCACAGCCGTGGAGATTTTCAACGCCGTGAATTTTAATAACATCTGTACCTGCACCTCTGACATCGGCACCCATTGTGTTAAGGAAGTTTGCCAAATCAACTATGTGCGGCTCTTTTGCCGCATTCTCGATTATAGTAAGTCCTCTCGCTCTGACAGCGGCAAGCATACAGTTTATGGTAGCACCGACAGACACAACGTCAAGGTAAATCGAATTGCCCAAAAGCTTGTCTGCTCTTGCGTTTACCATAGCATTTTCTTCCATAGTAACGGTTGCACCGAGAGCCTCAAAGCCCTTTATGTGCTGGTCAATCGGACGAACACCGAGATAGCAACCGCCGGGCATTGCAACCTCGGCTCTGTTAAATCTGCCGAGCAACGCACCGATAAGATAATATGATGCACGAAGCTGCTTTGAAAGCTCATGCTCAACGACATAAGAGTTTATAAACCTTGTGTCGATCTCAATGGTGTTCTTATTTATATATTTAATTTTTGCACCCATGATATTCAAAATGTTAATCATGGCGGTAACGTCGCTTATATTCGGTATATTTTCAATTCTGCAAACATCTTTAGCAAGAATGGTCGCAGGAAGAATTGCTACTACTGCGTTTTTTGCACCGCTGACGGTAACTTCTCCCTTCAGCGGATGACCGCCGGTTATAACAAACTTATCCAAAGACGGTTCACTCCCTAATCTAAGATTTTTCACACTTCAATATGTATATGCTTTCGCAGATAAAATTCCACATTATCGACATTATTATACCACCAAACAAGGCAAATTAAAAGTCTTTTTTTATATTTTTTTAATGTTCCTTAAAAATAAAAAAACAGAGCCGTAATTTAAAATTACAGCTCTGAAAATTGTTGATTTTTAACAGCTTATGCCTTACCGCCGCAGCCGAGAACAGTTTCAATCTTATGAGAAACAACTGCTTCGACAGCATCTCTTGCGGGTGTGAGATACTTTCTCGGGTCAAAGTCAGCGGGATTTTCTGCAAAGTGCTTACGAATAGCAGCGGTCATTGCGATACGAATGTCCGAGTCAACGTTGATTTTGCAAACAGCCATTGATGAAGCCTTACGAAGCATTTCCTCGGGGATACCGATAGCGTCGGGCATCTGACCGCCGTACTGATTGATAGTCTTGATGTCGTCCTGATTTACAGAGCTTGCGCCGTGAAGAACAATCGGGAAGCCGGGAAGTCTCTTTTCAACCTCTTCGAGAATATCGAAACGAAGCTGAGGCTTCTGACCGGGCTTAAACTTATATGCGCCGTGAGAAGTACCGATAGCGATAGCAAGTGAGTCAACGCCTGTTCTTGTAACGAAATCAAGAACCTGATCGGGGTTTGTATAAGACTCTTTACCGGATTCAACTACAACCTCATCCTCAACGCCTGCAAGAGTACCGAGCTCGCCCTCAACAACTACGCCGTGAGCGTGAGCATATTCAACTACCATCTTTGTAAGAGCAACATTCTCCTCATAAGGAAGAGAGCTACCGTCGATCATAACGGAAGTAAATCCGCCGTCGATGCAAGCCTTACAGGTTTCAAAGTCGGGACCGTGGTCAAGGTGAAGAGCGATCGGAAGTCCTGTTTCCTCTGCCGCAGCCTTTACCATAGCAACGAGATAGCCGTGTGAAGCGTACTTTCTCGCACCTGAAGATACCTGAAGAATTACGGGGGCGTCAAGCTTCTTGGCAGCTCTTGTAATTCCCTGAATAATCTCCATATTGTTTACGTTGAAAGCGCCGATAGCGTAACCGCCCTCGTAAGCCTTCTTGAACATTTCTGTTGTTGTTACTAATGGCATATTTTTCCACTCCTTGAGTAAAAATAATTTTTTCACTTATTTAATTGCGAGGTTATTATACCCCACTACCGATGATATGTCAAATAAAACAGCCAAAAATTAACATTATTTTCAATATTTCGCAGTAACCGACAGCGTATTTTCGGAATAAAATGTGTCGGGAGGGATTGATATGAATTGCTTTTTCAGCTCCGCCGTTTCGAAGAGTTTGACAAGCGAAAATGCCGGTATACGCTCCGCAGTGCTCATAAGCTCCGAAAGCTCTGAGCTTGTGCACAGGCTTTTGTCGTCCTGCGTTGCAAGGGCGGAAAGAAACGGACTTTCCTGTCATAAATTTTTATCAAAATACGACTATGACAAGCTGGGTGCCGTGTATATTAAAAACCGAAAAATTTTTATCGGCGATAAGGCTATTATTCCCGATTTGCACGAATTTTCCACGGTAAAAATAATAGATGCAGATGAAATTTACGAAAGCACGCTCGATAAAAGCGTTGTCGGCAAGATTAATTCACAACGCAAGCTGTACATATCCGAAGCGGAGAAATACGAAAGTTCCGCAGCCGCCATCTCAAGAGAAAGCGCAAAAATGCTCTTTCAATTTGTTGACAAAGCAAAAATTTTGAACTATATTCTGCGTTTTATGCAGCGAAAGGGGCTTCGTCAAGCATCAAAAGACGGGCTTGAAAGCACTTTCACTCTCGGAAGCATTACCTCTTGGGGCGTTCATACCTGCTTTGAGTCCGTCGCCGAAAAATGCTCCGACGTTTACTCGATCTGCGACTGTACAAGGAATATCGCTTCGCTGCTGATAAACGGCTTTTCCTCTGCTTTTCGCCAATGCGGAAAGGATACCGAAAAATTTACCTGCTCGCTGTGTCCCGAGTTTTCAGAGCACCTGTGCATACCCGAGCTGTCGCTTGCCTTTGTGTGTGAAAACGATTATCATCCGTACCGTTACTCCGACTCGGGTGAAATTTCTCAAGCACGCTTTTTGAAGCGTAATATTCCGCATTGTCTGACTCAAAAGCTTGCCTGCAACGAGGAGTTCAAAGACGAGCTTATAAGCTCTGCGGTTTTCTCGCTTTACGACGCTATGGAAAGGGACAACGAGCTTTGCCGATATTTGCAAGCCTTTGAAAATGCCGAAAAATACGAGGTCTTGAACAAAGAAATCGAAAATCTTTGCTTTTAGTGATTTGACAAAGACGTGTAATTGATATACTATATTATATATGCTAAAAAAGGCGGCGAGAATATGAAAATCATAGATATTTCAAACGATTTGCTTACAGCTGAAGTGTATGAGGGTGACCCTGTGCCCGAGCTTAAACAGGTCAGAGAAATCTCGCCTGACTCCTATTATAATTTGAGCGTTTTGGACGCCTGTCTGCACAACGGAACTCACGTTGACGCACCGCTTCATTTTATCCCCGACGCAGAGCCCGTTGACAAAATCCCGCTTGAAAAATTCATCGGTCCTTGCAGGGTAATTGAGGTGTCCGAGGGAATAATCACGGGCAGACTTGTTGAGGAATATTTCCCGAGGGATTGCAAGCGTGTGCTTATAAAGTCAAAGGGCAAGGCCTTTGTTCATTATACAGCGGCGGAGGTTATGGCACACTTCGGCTATGAGCTTATCGGGACAGACGGTGTAAGCATTGAAACTCCCGACTCCGACGGCAGCACGCACAGAGCACTTCTGAATGCAGAAATAGCAATTCTCGAGGGGCTAAATCTTGAAGAAGCGAAAAACGGCGAATATTTTCTTATCGCACCGCCCATAAAAATTTCGGGTGCAGAGGCTTCGTTCACAAGAGCCGTTCTCATTTCAGATTATATCTTTTGGAGCAGTAAAAAGTGAGGTAATACATGAAAAATATCGTGATAATCGGCGCAGGTCCGGCAGGACTTACGGCAGGGCTTGAGCTGTTGAGAAAATCAAATAGTGAGTACAATGTTACCGTGCTTGAGGCAAGCGAGCGTGTCGGCGGTATATCCGCAACCGTTAACTGCTCGGGCAACCGAATGGATCTCGGCGGTCACCGTTTCTTTTCAAAGGATGAAAGGGTCAACGAGTGGTGGTCAAGTCTTTTGGAAATGCAAGGCGCACCGTCATTTGACGACAAGCTTTTGCACCGTAAAAAAGCACTTTCCGAAAACGGTCCCGACCCCGAAGCGGAAGATAATGTTATGCTTCTTCGCCAAAGGGTTTCACGAATATATTATCTCGAAAAATTCTTTGATTATCCCGTTTCGCTCAAGGCGCAAACCCTGATAAATCTCGGATTTGTCAGAACAATGAAGGCAGGCTTCAGCTATCTTCATTCCATAATGTTCAAAAAAGACGAGTCCTCGCTTGAAAATTTCTATATTAACCGCTTCGGCAAGGAGCTTTATTCAATGTTCTTTGAGGGATACACGGAAAAGCTTTGGGGTAGGCATCCGTCTGAAATTTCTGCCGATTGGGGCGCACAGAGAGTAAAGGGCATTTCTATCAAAGAGGTTCTCAAAAACGCACTTTCAAAGGGTAAAAAGAGCGACGAAACCTCGCTTATAGAGGAATTTAAGTACCCAAAATTCGGTCCCGGTCAGCTTTGGGAGACTGCGGCAGCAGAGCTTGAAAGTCTCGGTGGTAAAATCATTTTCAATGCCGAAGTCAACAGGATAAACGTCGAAAACGGCAAAATCATTTCCGTAACGGCAGGCGATAAGGAATACTCGGGCGATATTTTCATCTCCTCAATGCCAATTAAGGATTTAGTGAACAGTTTTGAACAATCGCTCGTTTCAAACGAAGTAAAGGATATTGCAAACGGCTTACCTTACAGGGATTTTGTTACTGTCGGCTTGCTCGTTAACCGTCTTGAAATCAAAAATAAAACAGATATGAAAACCGTTTCAAATATCGTTCCCGACTGTTGGATTTACGTTCAGGACGACTCCGTAAAGCTCGGAAGAATACAGATTTTCAACAACTGGTCAAGCTATCTTGTAAAGGATGTTGAAAACACCGTGTGGCTCGGGCTTGAATATTTCTGCACCGAGGGCGACGACTTTTGGAATATGAGCGAAAGTGCTTGCGTTGATTTTGCGGTTACAGAGCTTAAAAAAATCGGCGTAATTTCAAACGACACCGATATACTTTTCTCACACAGAGAAAAGGTTAAAAAGGCTTATCCCGCATACTTTGACACTTATGACGAGTTGCCGACGGTTATCAATTATCTTAATTCTTACGAAAATCTTTACTGTATCGGCAGAAACGGTCAGCACCGCTACAACAATATGGATCATTCAATGATGACCGCTTTTGAAGCCGTAAACAACATTCTTACGGGTAAAACGGATAAATCCGATATTTGGAACGTCAATACCGAAAAGGAATATCACGAAAAGGGGTAGCGCAATGGCTGAAAAGAAAAAACGGGTTACACAATGTGAATGCTGCGCATACTATTTTTATGACGAGGATTATGATTGCTATGCGTGCGAGGTCAATCTTGACGAGGACGAAATGGCAAGATTTTTAAGCTACGCCGACTTTGAATGTCCGTATTATAATCCGTATGACGAATACAAAATCGTTCAAAAACAAAACTGAATGTGACAAACGTCCTCCCTATCTTTGGGAGGACATTCTTTTTTCCCACACAAAAAAGGCTTCGGAAATAATCCGAAGCCTTTTAATAATATCAAAGGTTTGCCTTTAATTAAGCCTTTTTAACATCAACCTTAACCTTGTGGTCGTCAATATTAAATTCATTTGCTCCGCCCTCTGCGAATGTGAGGCTGTCGCAAAGAAGCTCCGACTTAATGAAATCAGCGTTGCGTGTAATTACGTCGGTAATGTAATCGTCCGAAGAAGCAACGATTTCAATGTGGTCCGTAACCTCGAAGCCGCTTGACTTACGGAGATTTTGAACCTTTGAAATGAACTCTCTTACAGAGCCTCTTTCGATAAGCGACTCGTTGAGCGTTGTGTTGAGAATTACCGTTACACCGTAATTTGTCTCCGCAATGTAGCCCTCCTTAGCCTTTTCGGTAACAAGGAGATCGTCCATTGTAAGTTCAATTTCAGCACCGTCAATCTCTGTCTTATAAACACCGTCAGCCTTGATGGTATTTATAATTTCTGTGTTTCTGTCGATATTGAAATACTCGCCGATAGCCTTCAAATGTCTGCCGTATTTCGGGCCGAGTGTTTTAAGCTGTGGCTTGATTTCGTAACAGATAAGGCTCTGTGTATCAAAATCAGTAAGAACCTCGTCAACATTAAGCTCTTCCGCAATGGTATTAAGTTCTTCATCTTTAAGAGTGATACCATTGTCAATCTTGACAATGCACTGGCTCAACGGCTGACGGTTACGGATATGAACAAGCTCACGAAGCTTTCTGCCGATTTCAACAGCCTTATAGGAAACCTCCATCTGCTCCTCAAGCTCGGGCTTGTCCCAATCTGCTCTGTACTGCGGGAAGGAAGCGAGATGAACGCTCTCGGGTGCGTCGGGGAAGTATCTTGTAACAAGTCCCTGATACATTGTCTCCGCAACAAACGGAGTTACGGGAGCAACAACCCTTGCGAGTGTTTCAAGAACGGTATAAAGAGTCATATATGCCGCAATCTTGTCCTCGGTAAGCTCTGAGTTAAAGAAACGACGGCGGTTACGTCTGATATACCAGTTTGAAAGCTCGTCGATAAAGCTTTCCATTGCTCTTGTAGCCTCGAAAATATGGTATGAGTCGAACTCATATGTAACCTTTTTAACAAGAGAGTTAACTCTTGAAAGCACCCACTCGTCGATTGAACGAAGCTTGCAATCGTCAATGTTGTATTTGCTCGGATCAAAGCCGTCAATCTCGCTGTAAAGTGAGTAGAAGTAAACCGACGCCCACATAGTGCCGATAAATCTGTTCTGGAACTGTGCAAGAGTCTGCTTGCTGAACGAAGTGGAAATCCACGGTGCGTTAGCTATGCAGAAATAAAGTCTTGTGGCGTCGGAGCCGAATTCGTCAAGAACCTCCCACGGGTCAACAACGTTGCCGATATGCTTTGACATCTTGATACCGTTTTCGTCGTTTACAAGACCGAGAGCAATACAGTTTTTATACGGCGATTTGCCGAAAATAGCGGTTGAAAGTGCCTGCAAAGCGTAGAACCAGCCTCTTGACTGGTCGCTTCCCTCACTGATGAAGTCAGCCGGGAACTGCTGATTGAAAATTTCCTGATTTTCAAACGGATAGTGGTGCTGTGCATAGGGCATTGAGCCTGAATCTATCCAGCAGTCGCAAACCTCGGGAGTACGGTGCATTGTGTGTCCGCACTCGGGGCAGGTCATTGTAAGGCGGTCAACCATAGGCTTATGAAGGTCAATATCGGGGTCTGCGCCGGTAAGCTCAACAAGCTCTGCTACCGAGCCGACAACGTGCTTGTGTCCGCACTCCTCGCAAACCCAAATCGGAAGCGGAGTGCCCCAATATCTGTCTCTCGAAACAGCCCAGTCGATAACATTGGAAACGAAGTTGCCCATTCTACCTTCTTTGAAGTTCTCAGGGAACCAGTTTACGCTTCTGTTATCTGCAACAAGCTCATCACGGAGAGTTGACATTGCAATAAACCACGAATCCTTTGCATAATAGATAAGCGGACTGTTACAACGCCAGCAATGCGGATAGCTGTGCTCGATTTTCTTTATTTTAAGAATAACCTTATTGTCTATAAGTTCTTTGATAATCTCGTCATTTGCGTCGAATACAAGCTTGCCTGCATACTTTCCGCAAATATCGGTAAATTTACCTGCGAAGTCAACAGGTTTAACGCAGGGAAGATTGTTTTCCTTGCCGACTCTTGCGTCGTCCTCACCGAATGCGGGAGCAATATGAACGATACCTGTACCTGCGTCAAGTGATACATAATCGTCAGCGATTACATAGAAAGCCTTTTCCGTAAATGTGCCAACAACAAAGGTATATATCGGCTCATATTCCTTGCCGACAAGGTCTGAGCCCTTGCAGCTTTCAACGATTTCATAGTCCTCGCCGAAAAGGTCGCCGATAAGCTCGGTCGCAATGTAATAATAAGCGTCGTCAACCTTAACCTTTGCGTAATCAAATTTTTCATTTACGCAAAGCGCAACGTTTGAGGGCAACGTCCACGGTGTTGTTGTCCAAACTGCGAAATATGTGTTTTCCTCGTCCTTGCACTTAAATCTTACAAAAACAGACTCTGTTTTAACATTCTTATAGCCCTGTGCAACCTCGTGCGAGCTCAAAGCGGTTGAGCATCTCGGACAATACGGAGATACTCTGAAGCCCTTGTAGATAAGGCCTTTCTTATCAAGCTCTTTAAGTCCCCACCATACCGACTCGATATAGTTGTTCGTGTATGTAATGTAGGGGTGTTCAAAATCGCACCAATAGCCGACTCTTTCGGACATTTTTTCCCAAAGGTCTTTATATGTCCAAACGCTCTCACGGCATTTCTGAATGAACGGCTCTACACCGAAAGCCTCAATATCAGCCTTGCCGTTTGTGTGAATTTGCTTTTCAACCTCAAGCTCAACGGGAAGTCCGTGAGTGTCCCAGCCTGCTTTTCTCTCAACGTGGTAGCCCTGCATGGTTTTATATCTCGGAATTACGTCCTTTACAACTCTTGTAAGAACATGACCGATATGCGGCTTACCGTTAGCGGTGGGAGGTCCGTCATAGAACACATAGTTCTTTGTGTTTACGTCATTTTTCGCAACAGCCTTTTTGAAAATATCGTTTTGTTTCCAAAAATCGATTACTTCCTGCTCAGACTTGGCGAAATCGTAGTTTCTCTCTATTTTTTTCTGCACCTTGCGTTCACCTTCTACTATAAATATACATTGTCTATTATAGTTTACAACGACAAAAAAATCAAGGACAAATTGGATAAAAAACAGTCGTTATAAAGATAAAAGGCTGTAAAAAACTTTCGTTTTTTACAGCCGGTTGAATAATCTTAAAATTATTCTGCAGCAGCCTCTGCTGTTGCCTCTTCAGCCTTGGGAGCCTCTTCCTTTGCGGGAGCTGCCTTCTTGGTTGAAGCAGTCTTTTTAGCAGCCTTAGCTGCTGTCTTTTTAACAGGCTTTTCTTCTGCTGCCTTGGGCTCAACAAGCTCAATGATTGCCATCTCTGCTGCGTCGCCTCTGCGAGCGCCTGTCTTTATAATGCGGGTATATCCGCCTTTAACATCCTGATACTTGGGTGCGATCTCGTCAAACAACTTCTTTACAACGTCCTCTTTAGTAACGTATGCAAGAACCTGTCTTCTTGAGTGCAAAGAGCCCTCTTTAGCAATAGTGATCATTTTTTCAGCCATTGCACGGACTTCCTTAGCCCTTGTAACAGTTGTTTCAACTTTGCCGTTTTCAAACAGATATGTTACCAAGCCTCTGAGCATAGCTCTGCGGTGATCGGTAGTTCTGCCGAGTTTTCTTGTACCGGGCATTTAATATCACTCCTTTTATTCGTCGTCGTGGTGAAGAGTGAAGCCAAGTGATTCAAGCTTTGCAACAACCTCATCAAGAGATTTTCTGCCAAGGTTTCTCACTTTCATCATATCTTCTTCAGTTTTGCTTATCAAGTCTTCAACCGTGTTGATACCGGCTCTCTTCAAGCAGTTAAATGAACGAACAGAAAGGTCAAGTTCTTCAATCGTCATTTCGAGAGTCTTAACATTGCTATCCTCTTTCTTATCGATAAGGATAGGACCTGTTGCAACCTCATCCGAAAGACCGATGAAGAGCTCAAGGTGCTCGTTAAGAATTTTTGCGCCAAACGAAACAGCTTCCTTAGCGGAAATTGAACCGTCTGTCCATGCTTCAAGAGTGAGCTTGTCAAAGTCAGTAATCTGACCGACACGAGTATTTTCAACCGTGTAGTTTACTTTCAACACAGGTGTATAAATTGAGTCGATTGCAATTACACCGATAACAGGCTTCATCATCTGCTTATTTCTGTCAGCAGATACATATCCTCTGCCCTTGTCAGCGGTCATCTCCATAACAAGAGATGCGCCGTCTGAAAGAGTAGCGATATGGTGATCGGGGTTAAGGATTTCAACATCCGAGTCAGCTTTAATGTCGCCTGCTGTAACTTCACATTTTCCGCTTGCATCGATATAAAGAGTCTTGGGACCCTCATCATGCATTTTAAGGATTACGCCTTTAAGGTTAAGAACGATTTCAGTAACGTCCTCCTTAACGCCCTCAACAGTTGAGAACTCATGAAGAACGCCGTCAATCTTAACCGAGGTAATCGCATAACCGGGAAGTGAAGAAAGCAATACACGACGAAGGCTGTTACCGATCGTTGTGCCGTAGCCTCTTTCCAACGGTTCCATTACGAACTTGCCGTAAGTACCGTCTTCGGTCAAATCGAGTGCTTCAATGCTGGGCTTATCAATTCCTATCATTCAAAAGCCTCCTATATGGTCGGAAAAACCGAACCGAATAATAAATATTTTGTCTAACAGTAAACTCTATTATTTTGAATAGAGCTCGACGATAAGGTGTTCCTCAACCGGAACTTCAATCTGCTCTCTGGTCGGAAGATCTGCTACCTTACCCTCAAAAGCGTCTGCATTCTTCACGAGCCACTCGGGAACGGGACGAGCTGCATTAGCTTCGAGAACTGCCTTGATTTTTTCACTGTCACGGCTCTTTTCCTTGATAGAAATTACGTCGCCTGCTTTAAGAAGATATGACGGAATGTCAACCTTCTTGCCGTTTACTTCGTAATGTCCGTGATTTACCAACTGTCTTGCTTCGGCTCTTGATGAAGCCCAACCGAGAAGATAAATTGCATTATCAAGTCTGCTCTCGCAGATTCTCAAAAGGTTTTCACCAGCCTGTCCCTGACGGCGCTCAGCCATAAGGAAATATTTGTGGAACTGTCCTTCCTGAATACCGTAGTAACGCTTAGCTGTCTGCTTTGCACGAAGCTGCAAACCGTATTCAGAATTCTTTTTGCGGCTCTGTCCATGCTGTCCGGGAGCATAGCTGCGACGCTCAAGTGAGCACTTGCCTGTATAGCAACGATCGCCCTTGAGGAAAAGCTTCTTGCCCTCACGACGGCACAATTTACAAACCGCACCGGTATATCTAGCCATAAATTACACCTCCGTTATACTCTTCTTCTCTTGGGCGGGCGGCAACCGTTGTGCGGAATGGGAGTAACGTCTTTAATCATTGTTACTTCAAGTCCTGCGGTCTGCAAAGCACGAATAGCTGCTTCACGTCCTGAACCCGGTCCCTTGACATAAACTTCAATAGTCTTCATACCGTGGTCAACTGCAATCTTTGCTGCTGTTTCTGCTGCTGTCTGAGCTGCGAAGGGAGTAGATTTCTTAGAACCTCTGAAGCCCATTTCGCCTGCTGATGCCCAAGAAACTGCGTTGCCCTGTACATCTGTAATGGTAACTATTGTGTTATTGAAGGTGGATTGAATATGAGCTGCACCTTTTTCAATGTTCTTCTTTTCACGGCGTTTACGAGAAGCGCCCTTTTTAGCTGTTGCTTTGGTAGCCATTTACAAATCCCTCCTCTTACTTCTTCTTGTTTGCGATTGTCTTCTTCGGACCCTTGCGTGTACGTGCATTGTTCTTAGAAGTCTGTCCTCTTACGGGGAGACCCTTACGATGACGAACACCACGGTAGCAACCGATTTCTACCAATCTCTTAATGTCGAAAGCTGTGTCACGGCGAAGATCACCTTCAACCTTAACATTGTGTTCAATGTATTCACGCAACTTTGCTACATCTTCTTCAGTTAAATCCTTGACTCTTGTGTCAGGATTAACACCTGTTGCGGCAATAATGTCGCTTGCAGTTTTTCTGCCGATACCGTAGATGTATGTGAGGCCGATTTCGACTCTCTTATCTCTCGGTAAATCAACACCTGAAATACGTGCCATAGAGTTGTACCTCCGTTTTAATCTGTGGGCAAAAGCCCTTACTTTGTCTTTGGATAAGCACAATATCGTTGTTTAGATCTTTAACAACGATACAGCCGAAGCCTTAATTAGCCCTGACGCTGTTTGTGCTTGGGGTTCTCACAGATAACCATGACTTTACCCTTGCGCTTGATAACCTTGCACTTATCGCATATTTTTTTGACAGAAGGTCTGACTTTCATTTGAATACCTCCTAATAAAAGTAGTTTCTTTTCTTACTTTGATCGCCAAGTAATACGGCCTCTGGTCAAGTCGTAAGGCGACATTTCAACTGTAACCTTATCACCGGGGAGAATTCTGATAAAGTTCATTCTCAATTTACCCGAAATATGAGCCGTAATTTGATGTCCGTTTTCAAGCTCTACCTGAAACACTGCGTTCGGTAATGCTTCAACGACTGTACCTTCAATTTCAATCATATCCTGTTTTGACATATTCAAGCCTCCGAAATTTGCTTTAACGCTTTTCTTATTGACTTATCTGAAGCGGTCTGCTCCTCAGACAGTTTCTTGTTTAAAGGTTTGATGTGCTTTGGATTTTTTGCTTTCGGTTTGTTCAACTTTCTGCATTTTCCGTCACACACCCATACCCTGTTTTCGCCCGTTTCGACAACGCACATAAGAACGCCTTTATCTCGTCCCATGAGCGAAACTGCAACCGATCCTTTAACAAGCTCCATAACTTCACCTTTAATCAAGCTTAGTCAGTATCTTGGGTCCGTTTTTTGTAATCGCTATTGTGTGCTCAAAATGAGCTGCAAGCTTACCGTCTTTGGTCTTTACCGTCCAGCCGTCGGGTAACTGCTTAATTGCTTTATTGCCCTGAGTAATCATAGGCTCTATCGCAATTACCATTCCCGGCAACAGGCGAGCCCCCCTTCCGGGAGTTCCGAAATTCGGTACGCTGGGGTCTTCATGGAGTTTTGCTCCGACGCCGTGTCCGGTATACTCTCGCACGACACCGTAGCCGTTTTCCTCACAGTAATTTTGTATTGCCGAGCCAATATCGCCGAGTCTGTTGCCTACGATTGCCTGTTCAATGCCTAAATAAAGGCTTTTCTCAGTTACATCGCACAGCCGCTTTGCGCTTTCCGATATCTTACCGGCCGCAAATGTGGCAGCATTATCGCCGTTATATCCGTCAATCTTAGCTCCTAAGTCAATACTGACTATGTCGCCTTCTTTTATGACGGTTTTTTTGCTCGGAATACCGTGAATGACCTCATCATTTATGGAAATGCATGCAGTGGCAGGGAAACCATACAAATGTAAGAAGTTCGGCTCAGCGCCCTGCTTCTTTATATAGTTATATGCGATTTTGTCAATTTCCCATGTTGTTACACCGGGTTTGACAGCCTCGCCTGCCACTTGTAATGCTTCCGCAGAAATTATACACGCTTTGTGGATAAGCTCTAATTCTCTTGCGGTTTTTAGCACTATCATGCTTAATCCTCCAATGCTTTGAAGGTAAGAGCAGTAGTATCTGCTACCTCCTCCTGACCTTCAACTACTCGAAGAATACCCTTCTTCGCATAGTAATCCTTCAACGGCTCTGTCTGCTGATGATATGTGTTCAATCTGTCAAGAACCGTCTCAGGCATATCGTCTTTACGCTGAACTAAATTATCTCCGCACGCATCACACACGCCGTCAACCTGAGGCTTCTTGTACTGAGTGTGATATGTTGCGCCGCACTTCAAGCATACGCGTCTGCCCGAAAGCCTTGCAGCAATTTTCTCATCGGGAACCTCAATGTCGATAACTCTGTCAATTCTGACATTCATATTATCGAGCGCTTCTGCCTGCGGAATTGTTCTCGGAAATCCGTCAAGAATAAAACCGTTTTTACAGTCGTCTTCTTTAAGTCTTTCGTTGATGATGCCGATAACTACCTCATCGGGAACGAGAGCGCCGGCATCGATAAAGGATTTTGCCTTGAGTCCCATTTCAGTTCCGTTTGCCATAGCCTCACGCAAAATGTTGCCTGTTGAAATAGCCGGAATTGAAAGTTTTTCACAAATCTTTTCAGCCTGTGTACCTTTTCCTGCTCCGGGAGCACCTAAAAGTATAAGATTCATAACAAACTCCTTTTCTTTAATCAAGGAATCCCTTGTAATGACGCATCATCATCTGGCTTTCAAGCTGCTTAACTGTTTCAAGAGCAACACCGACCAAGATGATTACCGAAGTACCGCCGAGTGAAAGGCTTACCTGATGCTTGAACGCACCCGTAATCTGTGAGAAGAGTATCGGGTAAAGAGCAACAACAGAGAGAAGCAAAGCTCCTACAAGTGTAAGTCTTGACAATACCTTAGTGATGTAATCCGAAGTGGGCTTGCCGGGACGAATACCGGGGATAGCACCGCTGTTCTTACGGATATTGTTAGCCATTTCGATAGGATTGTACTGGATTGCCGCATAGAAATATGCGAAGAATATAATCAATACAAAGTACATAATTCCATATGCCCAATGTGTCGATTCAAATATTTTGAAGAAGCCTGCCCAGAAGCCGCCCTCTTTAACCTTGACAAACATCTGAATTGTGGGGGGCAATGAGAGGATTGAAGAAGCGAAGATGATCGGAAGAACACCGCACATATTAACCTTGATAGGCATATGAGTATTCTGACCGCCGTACATCTTGCGTCCTACGACTCTTTTTGCATACTGAACGGGAATTCTTCTCTCGGCGTTGTCCATCCAAACGATGAACGCAACCATAAGAATAAGTGAAATTGCTGCTATCGGAACGATTGCGAAATATGCGCCGCCCTTATCCAAATAGGTGTAAAGACCGTAAATTGTAGTGGGCATTCTCGAAACGATACCTGCGAAAAGTATAATTGAAATACCGTTGCCGATACCCTTTTCGTTAATCTGCTCACCGAGCCACATAATGAATGTCGAACCTGCCGTATAGCAGAGGATGATTGCGAGAGCCTGGAACACTGCCCAGAAGCCTGTGTACTTCGCACCGTTAGCGTCTGTCGTAAGATAGTCACGTGAACGGATGTAGAAGAAGTAAGCTGTACTCTGCATAAGTGCAAGGGCAACCGAAGTGTAACGAGTGATTGAAGAAAGCTTCTTTCTACCCTCTTCGCCTTCCTTTGCGAGCTTCTCAAGTGCGGGAATTGCAACTGTAAGAAGCTGAATGATGATTGATGCGTTGATGTACGGTGTAATCGACATTGCGAAAAGTGTACCGTAGTTAAATGCGTCACCTGTCATCATGCTGAGGTATGTCATAAAGTTATTTGCGTTGACGTCTGTAATAAGTCCGCCGCTGATTTCAACAAACGGAACCGGAATAGCTGCGCCAATTCTGAACACAAGAATGATGAATGCCGTATAAAGAATCTTTTTACGAAGATCTGCGACCTTCCATGCATTGATAAGTGTTTGAATCACTTTAGATCACCTCAGCCTTTCCGCCGGCTGCTTCGATCTTCTGCTTTGCCGAGTCGGAATAAGCATTAACCTTAACAGTAAGCTTTTTGCTGATTTCACCGTTTCCAAGTACCTTTACTCCGTCAAGAGCCTTTTTAATAAGGCCTGCATTGATGAGTGCTTCAATATCAACTGTTGCGCCGTCTTCAAATGTCTTGTCGAGAGCGGATACGTTTACTGTTGCGATTTCCTTAGCGAAAATGTTGTTAAATCCACGCTTGGGAATTCTTCTCTGCAAGGGCATCTGTCCACCTTCGAAACCGGGACGCATACCTCTGCCTGCACGGGCTTTCTGACCCTTGTGTCCTTTACCGGCGGTTTTACCCTGACCTGATGCGGGACCACGACCGATACGCTTAACGCTCTTCTTTGAGCCTTCAGCCGCTGAGAGTTCGTGCAATTTCATACTTCGCACCTCCTTAGCCTTCTGTTACGTCGATAAGATGAGAAATCTTCTTAATCTTACCCTGTGTCTGAGGATTATCGGGCTGAACTGCCTTGTCCCCAATTTTTCTGAGACCGAGTGCATGTGCTGTGGCAATCTGGTCTTTCTTAGAACCGATAAGGCTCTTTTTAAGAGTTACTGTTAAATTAGCCATTTTCACACACTCCTTATCTTAATATTTCGCTTACAGACTTACCACGAGTAGCCGCAACCTCATCTGCGTTACGAAGCTGTGAAAGTCCGTTGATTGTAGCTCTAACTACGTTGCAGGGATTGTTTGAACGAAGAGCCTTAGAACGAATGTCCTTAATACCAACTGTCTCAACAACCGCACGAACGGGACCGCCTGCGATAACGCCGGTACCGGGTGCTGCGGGCTTCATAAGAACAACGCCTGCGCCGAACTTACCGATAACCTCGTGAGGAATTGTTGTGCCCTTAAGTGAAACTTTGATAAGGTTTTTCTTTGCGTCTTCGATACCCTTACGGATAGCGTCCGGAACTTCTCCTGACTTACCGATACCGAAACCTACTGTTCCGTTACCGTCGCCAACAACTACTAATGCGGAGAACTTAAAGATACGGCCGCCCTTAACAGTTTTGGAAACACGGTTAATTGTAATAACTTTTTCCTGTAATTCCATTGCCGAAGCATCAATTTTGTTTGCCATTTTTCTGTTCTCCTTTCTTAGAAGTTAAGTCCGCCCTCACGAGCGCCTTCAGCGAGTTCCTGAACTCTGCCGTGATATACATAACCGCCTCTGTCGAATACTACATCTTTGATGTTCTTCTCGAGAGCTCTTTCTGCTAATTTCTTGCCAACTGCACGAGCAGCTTCCTTGTTTCCGCCGTACTCCTTGAACTCCTTCTCAACTGTTGACGCAGAAACAAGCGTTGTGCCTGTTGTATCGTCAATCAACTGAGCATAGATGTTCTGAAGAGAGCGGAAAACATCAAGGCGGGGGCACTCAGCTGTGCCGGAAACCTTAGAGCGAACTCTTGTGTGGCGTTTAAGTCTTGCCTTATTGCTATCAGGCCTACTAACCATTTAAATACACTCCTTTTATTATTTTCCGCCTTTACCGGCTTTACCTTCTTTACGGCGAACGTGCTCGTCAACATACTTAATACCTTTACCTTTGTAGGGCTCGGGCGGACGCTTTTCACGTACTTCTGCTGCGAACTGTCCAACCATCTGCTTGTCGGGACCGGAAATAACGATTTTATTGGGATTGGGAACTTCTATTGAAATTCCGTCGATTTCGGGCATGATTACCTGATGTGAGAAGCCGATGTTGAGAACAAGATCCTTGCCCTGCTTAGCTGCACGGTAACCTACACCGTTAACCTCAAGCTCCTTGGAATAACCCTCTGTAACACCAATGATCATATTGTGAATAAGTGTACGGGTCAAGCCGTGAAGAGACTTGTTAAGATTTGACTCGTCGGGACGAGTAACTTTGATTTCACCGTTGTCCATAGCAACGCTCATGTTGCTGTGTACTGTTCTGGTAAGAGTACCCTTGGGGCCCTTAACGGTAACAGTACTGCCGTCGATTTTAACATCAACGCCTGCAGGAACAGCGATGGGCTGTCTGCCGATTCTTGACATACTGTAACCTCCTTACCAAACGAATGCAAGAACTTCGCCGCCAACGTTAGCTTTGCGTGCGTCCTTGTCTGTCATAACGCCCTTTGATGTGGAAAGAATTGCGATACCGAGGCCTTTGATAACCTTAGGCATATTTTCGCAATCTGTGTATATACGCAGACCGGGCTTTGAAACTCTGCGTAAACCGGTGATTACCGAAGACTTGTTGGGGCCGTACTTGAGCTCAATCTCAATGATGCCCTGCTTGCCGTCTTCTTCAACCTTAAATCCTTTGATATATCCTTCATCAACAAGAATCTGAGCAATTGCCTTTTTCATGTTTGATGCAGGAACCTTAACGGTATCGTGCTTTGCTGAATTCGCATTACGAATTCTTGTAAGCATATCGCCGATTGAATCGGATATTTGCATACTTTTGCCTCCTTTGCAATTGCTCTTGATTACCAGCTTGCTTTCTTAACGCCGGGGATCTGTCCCGCATGTGCCAACTTTCTGAAACAAATACGGCAAACACCGTATTTACGGAGATAAGCGTGCGGCCTACCGCAGATCTTACATCTGTTGTGTTCTCTTGTTGAGTATTTAGCAGTTTTTGCTGCCTTAACCTTCATTGATTTCTTAGCCACTTGTTATCCCTCCTTATTTCTCGAACGGAGCGCCCATAAGAGTCAAGAGCTCACGAGCCTCTTCGTCTGTGTTAGCAGTTGTAACGAAGCAAATGTCCATGCCACGTACTGCGTCGATTTTATCGTACTCGATTTCAGGGAAAATCAACTGCTCTTTAACGCCCATAGCATAGTTGCCTCTGCCGTCAAATGAGTTGGGGTTGATACCTCTGAAGTCTCTTACTCTCGGAAGTGCGAGATTGAAGAATCTGTCTAAGAATTCATACATTCTGTCGCCTCTGAGCGTTACCTTAACACCGATTGTCATACCTTCACGAAGTTTAAAGTTTGCGACTGACTTTTTAGCCTTACATTCAACAGGCTTCTGACCTGTGATGATTGAAAGGTCGTTGACGATAGAGCTTACAACCTTTGAGTTGTCCTTAGCTTCGCCGCAGCCTACGTTAATGATAATCTTGTCAAGTTTCGGGATCTGCATAACGCTCTTGTAGCCGAACTTTTTCTGAAGTGCAGGAGCAACTTCATTTTTGTACATTTCTTTAAGTCTTGCTGCCATGTGTTATGTCCCTCCCTTATTCAAACTGAGCGTTGCACTTCTTGCAAACTCTCATCTTTTTATTGTCTTTGCCGATTGCGTGGCCTACTCTTGTAGCCTCACCGCACTTCGGGCAAACAAGCTGAACCTTATCAGCGTACAAAGCGCTTTCAGCCTTGATAAGTCCGCCGGGCTCACCCATCTGACGGGGCTTAACATGCTTTGTTACCATGTTTACACCCTCAACGATAACCTTACCTTCAGAAGGGCTGACCTGCATAACCTTGCCTTTTTTGCCACGGTTTTTGCCGTTGATTACTACAACGGTATCACCTGTTTTAACATGAACTTTATTCATTATCAGGCACCTCCTTAAAGTACTTCGGGAGCGAGCGAAAGGATTTTCATGTAATCCTTATCACGAAGCTCTCTTGCTACCGGTCCAAAGATACGAGTACCTCTGGGGGTCTTATCATCTTTAATCAAAACTGCTGCGTTTTCGTCGAAACGGATATAAGTACCGTCGTCTCTGCGAACACCGCTGCATGATCTTACGACTACTGCTTTAACTACATCGCCTTTTTTAACAACGCCGCCGGGTGCTGCTTTTTTGACAGATGCAACTATAACATCGCCTATATTAGCATACCTTCTGCCTGAACCACCGAGTACACGAATGCACATAATTTCTTTCGCACCGGTGTTATCGGCAACTTTGAGGTAAGTCTGTTGTTGTACCACAGTAATTTCCTCCTTAGAAAATTATTTCGCTTTCTCGATGATTTCTACAACACGCCATCTCTTATCTTTTGAGAGAGGACGGGTTTCCATAACAAGAACCTTGTCGCCTACGCCACACTGGTTGTTCTCGTCATGAGCCTTGATTTTAACTGTACGGTTGACGATCTTCTTGTAAAGCGGATGCTGAACTCTGTCTTTAATTGAAATAACTACAGTCTTGTCCATCTTATCGCTTGTTACGATACCAACCTGAGTTTTTCTGAGATTTCTTTCACTCATTACGATTGTCCTCCCTTTCCTTAGCCTTCGTTGCCGTGCAATTCGATATCACGGATTACTGTTTTTACTCTTGCGATATCCTTCTTAACGGCACTGATACGCATTGGATTATCGAGTTGGTTGATGGCCTGCTGGAAGCGTAACTTGAAAAGCTCGTCCTTCAACTCCAAGAGTTTAGCATCCAACTCTGAGGGGGAGAGTTTCTTGATTTCATTTGCTTTCATTATTGCTCACCATCCTCTTCTTGTTCTGCCTTGGTAACAAACTTGCACTTAACGGGAAGCTTGTTAGCTGCAAGACGCATAGCCTCACGGGCTGTCTCTTCCGGAACACCTGCAATCTCGAACATTACTCTGCCGGGCTTAACAACTGCAACCCAGTATTCGGGTGAGCCTTTACCTGAACCCATTCGGGTTTCAGCGGGCTTCTCTGTGATGGGCTTATCCGGGAAGATTTTTATCCAAACCTGACCGCCACGCTTGATATATCTTGTCATAGCGATACGGGCAGCTTCGATCTGATTTGCTGTAATCCAAGCAGGCTCAAGAGACACAAGACCGAAGTCACCGTAGTTGACCTTATTACCTCTTGTAGCGGTACCTGTCAAACGGCCTCTCTGAACTCTGCGGTATTTAACTCTCTTAGGTAACAACATTATTTTGTGCCTCCTTCCTTGCGAGGCTTGCGGCTGTCGTGAAGAACTTCGCCGTTGTAGATCCAAACCTTAACACCGATACGACCGTAGGTTGTCTTTGCCTCTGCAAAGCCATAGTCGATGTCAGCACGGATGGTCTGAAGCGGGATAGTACCCTCATGATAGCTCTCGGTACGTGCGATTTCCGCACCGCCGATACGACCGCTAACCTGTGTCTTAATACCTTTAGCACCGAGCTTCATTGTTCTGCCGATTGACTGCTTAAGAGCACGTCTGAAGGAAATTCTTCTTTCGAGCTGAGAAGCGATGTTCTCTGCAACGAGCTGAGCATTGAGGTCGGGCTGCTTGATTTCAATAATGTTTACGAAAACCTCTTTGTCGCCGCCGAGCATTTTCTTGCAGGTAGCTTTGAGCTTTTCGATTTCTGCGCCGCCCTTACCGATAACCATACCGGGCTTAGCGCAATGAATGTTGACACGAACTCTCTTCGCGTCTCTTTCGATTTCTACCTTCGGCACACCTGCAGGAGCAAGTGACTCAAGGAGATACTTACGGAGCTTTGTGTCCGATACAAGAGTATCGCCGAAATCTTTTTTGTCGGAGTACCAACGTGACTCCCAATCCTTAATAACACCGATACGAAGTCCGGTAGGATTTATTTTCTGACCCATTGTATTACCTCCTCCTCACTTATTCTGCTTCTTTAAGCACAAGATAAATGTGCGAAGTCTTTTTGTTAATTCTGAATGCACGGCCCTGTGCTCTCGGTCTGATTCTCTTGAGAGTGGGACCCTGATCAACATGGCAAGACGCAATGTAGAGTCTTGATGTGTCCATGTCTTTGTTTTCTGCATTTGCCATTGCTGATTTCAAAAGCTTTTCAAGCGGTTCACACGCAGCCTTGGGTGTGTACTTGAGAATAGCTAATGCTTCTTCGCAAGGCTTGTTTCTGATTAAGTCAAGTACGATCTGAACCTTACGGGGCGCAATGCGTACGTTTGTTACCTTTGCCGTTGCTTCCATTAGTTAATACACTCCTTTCGACTGATTATTTACCGTTGTTTGAAGTCTTTGAACCGGCATGACCCTTAAAGGTTCTTGTCGGCGCAAATTCACCAAGCTTGTGACCTACCATATCTTCGGTAACATATACCGGAACATGCTTTCTGCCGTCGTGGACAGCAAATGTATGTCCGACAAAGTCCGGGAATATAGTAGAGCTGCGGCTCCATGTCTTGAGAACGATTTTCTCGCCGTTCTTGTTCATTTCCTGAACCTTTTTGAACAACTTAGCATCCACAAAAGGTCCTTTTTTTGTACTTCTGCTCATAATCTACACTCCCTTCTCTTATTTACCGTTGCGGCGTTTAACAATCATCTTGTTAGAAGCCTTTTTCTTATTTCTTGTCTTATAGCCAAGAGCAGGTTTACCCCAAGGTGTGCAAGGACCGGGACGACCGATCGGAGCTTTACCTTCACCACCGCCGTGCGGGTGGTCATTCGGGTTCATGACAGAACCACGAACTGTGGGTCTGACACCTAAGTGACGTGTACGTCCGGCCTTACCGAGCTTAACATTTTCATGGTCAGCATTACCTACTGTACCGATTGTAGCTCTGCACTCAGCGGAAACGTTACGAAGCTCGCCTGAAGGGAGACGAAGAAGCGCAAATCCGTTTTCCTTAGCCATAAGCTGTGCCGAGTTGCCGGCTGCTCTTGCCAACTGACCGCCTCTGCCGGGATAAAGCTCAACGTTGTGAACAACAGTACCGGTGGGGATGTCCTTGAGTTTAAGTGCGTTACCGACTTTGATGTCTGCGCTTGCACCCTCTTCTACCTTGTCGCCTACTTTAAGACCGACAGGAGCAAGGATGTATCTCTTTTCGCCATCTTCGTATTCAACGAGTGCGATGTGAGATGAACGGTTGGGATCGTATTCAATCGTAAGAACGGTTGCTACGCTCTCTTTATCTCTCTTGAAGTCGATAATTCTGTATTTTCTTCTGTTTCCGCCGCCCTTATGACGAACGGTAATTCTTCCGTAACTGTTACGGCCTGCGTTCTTCTTAAGAGGAGCAAGGAGACTTCTCTCGGGAGCGACCTTTGAAAGTTCGGAATAATCCGTAACCGACATATTACGTCTTGAGTTGATAGTCGGCTTATAGACTTTAATAGACATTTTTTCACTCTCCTTAATAACGGCTTAGCGGAGCTGTCTTTACTCCATACATTACCGTTGAGTTATTACATCATTCCGTCAAAGAATTCGATAGTCTTGCTGTCTTCTGTAAGAGTAACAACAGCCTTTTTCCAAGACTCTGTGTAACCCTCGAAGCGACCGTATCTTCTCAAATGACCTTTGCAATTCATTGTGTTGACTTTAGCGACCTTAACGCCGAAAAGTTTTTCAACAGCTTCTTTAATTTCGGGTTTTGTAGCATCTTTAGCAACCTTGAAGGAATACTTCTTCTCGGCAGTGCCCATCATGCTTTCCTCTGTAATTACCGGACGGAGGATAATATCCTGAGCAAATTTCATTATGCATATACCTCCTCAATCTTTGAAACCGCATCCTTAACAACAACGATTGTGTTGCAATTAAGAATATCGTAAACGTTAAGTGTGTTTACAAGAGAAACCTTTGCACCTGCAATGTTGCGAGCGCTTCTGTAAACTACATCGTCTTTCTCGGGGAGAACGATAAGAGTTTTCTTGCCGGCATTGATAGCCGAAAGAACTCCTGCCATTTCCTTTGTCTTGATTGCGTCCATTGCGAGTGAATCAACAACGATCATCTCGTTCTCGGCAACCTTGCTTGAAAGAGCAGACTTCATAGCGAGTCTCTTAACCTTCTTATTTACATCGATACCGTATTCACGGGGCTTCGGTCCGAGTGCGATACCGCCGTGAGTCCACTGCGGAGATCTTGTCGAACCCTGTCTTGCACGACCTGTTCCCTTCTGTCTCCACGGCTTTTTACCGCCGCCCGAAACTTCGGAACGAGTAAGTGTTGACTGAGTGCCCTGACGCTGCGCTGCAAGGTAGCTTACTACCATGAGGTGCATAGCCGACATGTTCGGTTCGATTGCGAAGATACCGTCGTTAAGCTCGATATCAGAAACTTTCTTACCTGCTTTATCCAATACTGCTAATTTAGCCATTCTTCAACACTCCTTTCTTACTTACTCTTAACTGTGTCTGCGAGAATAACAATTCCGCCCTTGGGTCCGGGAATGGCACCCTTGATAGCGATGAGATTGTTTTCAACATCAACCTTTACTACGTCAAGGTTCTGGATTGTAACTCTCTCGGCACCGAGGTGACCTGCGAGTTTCTTTCCCTTGTAAACTCTTGACGGATCCGAACAAGCACCCAATGAACCTGCGTGTCTTGCTACGGGACCTGTACCGTGTGATTCTTTAAGTCTTGAGAAGTTCCATCTCTTGATTGCGCCTGCGGTACCTTTACCTTTGCTTGTACCTACAACGTCAACTCTGTCACCTGCTGCGAAAACGTCTGCTTTGAGAACATCGCCTACGTTAAGAGCGTCTGTGTCTTCGAGTCTGAACTCTCTAAGAACCTTCTTCGGTGCAACGTTTGCCTTCTTGAAGTGACCTGCCTCAGGCTTGTTTACTCTTGTGATTTTAACATCACCGTAACCTACCTGAACTGCAGCGTAACCGTCATTTTCAACGGTCTTCTTCTGAACGACTGTGCACGGACCTGCTTCAACAACTGTAACGGGAATTACTTTACCGTTCTCGTCGAAAAGCTGAGTCATACCGATCTTTTTACCAATAAGACCTTTTTTCATTTTTATTTCCTCCTTTGGTTATTGGTTGGCTCTCGCCAACTTGACCTGTAAGCGTAAAGCGAAATTATTTAATTTCAACTTCAACGCCTGCGGGAAGCTCAAGACTTGTAAGAGCCTCAACAGTTTTGTTTGAGGGTCTTAAAATGTCGATAAGCCTTTTGTGCGTTCTCTGCTCAAACTGTTCACGGCTGTCCTTGTACTTATGAACTGCACGAAGGATAGTAACAACTTCCTTCTCAGTGGGAAGCGGAACAGGACCTGAAACCTGAGCGCCTGTGCGCTTTGCAGTTTCAACGATCTTCTCTGCTGCCTTATCAACAACGTTGTGATCGTAGCCTTTAAGTCTGATTCTGATTTTCTTGCCTTTTGCTGCTGCCATTGGTTTTTCCTCCTTGAAAAATTAGGGCAACGCTTTTTAACAACCTTGCCGGGTGTTCCCACCCTCTGCAATATAAAAATCCGAAGATTTTCGGACGTTAAAAAGCACACAGTTTTTCCTTGTTTCACGCAGTTGGGGTACGCTACATAAAGAAAAACATATAATTTCGCCCGGTTTATAATCGGACATACTCCGTGATAATTCCCTGCATCAAGTGCAGCCACCTATCACATCATCGCATATCATAACGCCGGTAAATGGGCATAATTCGCCTATTCCACAGCGTGCTTGAGTATTTTATCACATATCTTTGGCAAATGCAACAACTTTTTACAAAAAAGTTCGTGAAAAAAGCCGAAAATTTTTAATAATAGTAACCGGGCGTTCCGCCACCACAACATTTAGTGTTTTGCCCTGTTTTTTCTCAAAAAAGCAAGCAGCCGAGAGCCTGTTTTGACCCTCGGCAGACGCCTTTTTGCTATATATAATATAATGGTATAGAGAAAATCAGAAATATTCGACCTCTTTTTCGGGGAAAGCTTCGTCCTTTAGAACTCTTAACGGCGCATTCTCCAAAAGAGATTTCAGCATATTCTCGGTTATGCTCTCGGGAAAATATTCTATCTTATCAAGTATTCTGTTACTCCTTATTTTGTGAGAATGAGCGTCAGTCGCAATAAAATCGGCAAAACCCTTTAGAATGAGGTCTTCCGTAAATCTTCTCATATCTTCTCCTCCCGCTCCCGCAAGCGAAGAAGCATTGACCTGAAACTTACAGCCCATATCCCACAGCCTGTTTACAACTGTCGGATTTTGAGCAAAAGAAATATATCTCTCGGGATGCGCTATTATCGGAATGTATCCTCTTGCGCATATTTCTTCTGCATAAAGGACAGCTTTTTCGGGGTTAAACGGTTCGAGCGTATATTCACAAAGCATATATCTGCTCCCGTTAAGCGTAAGCTCGTCAAGATTTCCCGCCGTAAAAACCTTGCTGTCAAGAAAGACTTCGGCACCGTAAGCCACCGCAGGCTTATTATCGAAGCTGTCAAGAACACCTTTGAATTCTTGTATTGCTTCATGCCGATTGAATAAAAAGTCCTCTATTTTGTTAAAATCCGTAAAATGCGGTGTGGCGATTATCGCATCAATTTTGTTGAGCCTTGCCATGTTTACCATCTCGGCAGACTCCGTTATATCTCTTGCACCGTCGTCTATACCGGGTAAAATATGACAATGAATATCAATCATAATTATCTCTCCGTCAACTGTTTTTCAGCTCTTCCTCTTCTTCTGCGGCAACCTCTGCTTTAACCTCTTCGACCGTAACAGGTTTCTTCCTGAATATGTGAATAATGCCGTCATCGTTGAGCACCTTCAGCACCATAATGCTTATCGGTAAAAGGAAAAGTCCGATAAAACCGAACAATCTTGTTCCTATATACATTGCGGTAATTGTAACATAAGCGGGAAGTCCGAGTTGGGATGCTACAAGCTTCGGCTCGATTATCTGCCTTATTACCGTGATTATCGCATAAACTACCAATATGCCAATGCCGAAGCCGATATTGCCCGTAAGAAGCGACCACACGCCCCACGGCACCAATATTGTGCCTGTTCCGAGCACGGGAAGAACGTCAACTATTGCGGTTATAAGCGAAATTGCGAAAATATATCCGCCCGTGTATACGCCGATAAGCTTGAGGAACGATAAGCCTATAACCATTTCGAAAAATGTCACAAGGATAATTATGCAATAAGCCCTGCCCATTTTGCCGAGCGTTGAGAAAAGTATATTTTTTGTTCTGACGATTTTTGCGGCATTTTTTTCTCCCGCAAGCTTGAGAATTAAGCTCTTGAGCGATGCGTAATCGGCTGTCATAAAGCAGCCTGACACTATTGCTACAACAATTCCGACCGCAACAACGGGTATTTGCTTCGCAGTACCCCAAACCGCACCGATTGGCGATGCAAGCCATGAAAAATCAAAGCTTCCCGTCTTTTCAACAGCGGCAGACGGTGCGTCGGGAGCAGGAATTCCCGAGCCGAAAATGTTTGTGAGAATATCCTGCGCATACGCAGACAGGCTTGTCCTCAGGCTGTCGGGCAGTATCGTGATCTTTGTTTCGATCCAAGTGCAGACCTGCTCTATAAGCAAAGCGGTGTTCTCAAGCTTCAGCATTAAATAGCCGAAAAACGATTTCATCTCGGAAAACAGTTTCATAAGAGCAACCGCAAAAATCGAACCTAGCACCACAAAACAGAATATAACAAGCAGCGCAGAAAAAACACCACGTCCGCCCTTTGCTTTTTTTGTAAGATAATCAACAGGCTTTTGAAGCACGGCAGCCACAAAAAGCGCTGTCAAAAGCGGAAGGCAAATTCCGAAGGCGTATTTGAAAAACAGGAAAAACAGCCCTATAAGAACGGCGAAATACATCACATTGATTAAAAAGCTTCGCCTTTTTTCCGTAACGTTCATTTTGAACCTCCTTATAAACGCTTTATTATTATACATTTTATACTATTTTTTGAAATCTTACAATGCAAATATTTATCTTTTATAGAAAATTTAATTTTTATTTGCTTTTTTCTTTATTATTGCGTTAAAATGTGATAAACTCTTATGTGAATAAATATATCATGATATAGGATGTGGGAAAATGTATATAGCAGTTATGGGTTACGGTACCGTTGGCTCCGGCGTTGTAGAAGTATTTCTCAAGAACCATGACAGCATTATTAAAAAATGCGGTCAGTCACAGCTTGACTTGAAATACATTCTTGACCTTCGTGATTTCCCGAACGACCCCAATAAAGACAAGTTCACAAAGGACTTTAACGATATTCTTAATGACGACGAGGTTAAAATCGTTGTTGAAACCATGGGTGGACTTCACCCTGCTTTTGAATTTGTTTCAAGCCTTCTTAAAGCGGGCAAAAGCGTTGTTACCTCAAACAAAGAGCTTGTTGCGGCTAAGGGCTATGAGCTTCTTTCAATCGCCGATGAAAACAATGTAAACTTCCTTTTTGAAGCCTCGGTAGGCGGCGGTATTCCGATTATAAGACCTATTTCACAGTGCCTTGCGGCAAACGAAATTGATGAAATTGCAGGAATACTCAACGGAACGACCAACTTCATTCTCACAATGATGATTGAAAAGAATATGAGCTTTGACGACGCTCTCAAACTTGCGCAGGAGAACGGTTATGCCGAAAAGGATCCGACTGCTGACATTGAGGGACACGACGCTTGCAGAAAAATTTGTATTCTCGCTTCCCTTTGCTTCGGAAAGCACGTTTATCCCGAAAGCGTTCATACAGAGGGTATTACAAAGGTTACTCTTTCCGACGTTGCATATGTAAACAATCTCGGCGGAGTTATCAAGCTTATTGGCAGAGCTAAGCGTCTCGACAACGGAAAAATTTCCGCAGTTGTAAGCCCGTGCGTTGTTATGACTTCCTCACAGCTTGCAAATGTCAGCGACGTGTTCAACGCAATCCTTGTAAGAGGCGACGCTATCGGCGACGTAGTATTCTACGGCAGAGGAGCAGGAAAGCTTCCTACCGCAAGTGCTGTTGTTGCAGACGTTATTGACTGTGCAAAGCACACCAACCGCAAAAAGATTTTCGGCTGGGGACCGAGCGAGGACGACTATGTTGTTGATTACAGAGAGCTTGACACAGCACTCTTTGTCCGTGCTACCGCAGACGATGTTGAAAAAGCGAAAAAGGCTGTCGAAAAGGTATTCGGTACTGTTAAATTTGTATCGAGAGACAATCAGCCCGAAAACGAATTCGCTTTCGTAACAGATAACGAAAAAGAAAAAGAGCTTATCGCAAAGCTCGACTCAATCAGCGAAATCAAGCCCTGCTCTGTTATCAGAGTATCGGACTATTGATATTGGAGGATAATTTATGGGACTTATAGTTCAGAAATTCGGCGGAAGCTCCGTTGCAAACGCCGAGCGTGTTATGAACGTCGCTCGAATCGTTACGGAGACCTATCGTCAGGGAAATGATGTAGTCGTTGTAGTTTCCGCACAGGGTGACACAACCGACGACCTCATTGCCAAAGCTCATGAAATAAACGAAAAGCCGTCAAAAAGAGAGCTTGATATGCTTATGACCTCAGGCGAGCAGATTTCAATCGCACTTCTCTCTATGGCTATTGAAAAATTGGGCTGTCCTGCCGTTTCGCTTCTCGGCTGGCAGGCAGGCTTCAACACAAGCTCATCATACGGCTCGGCAAGAATTAAATCTATTAAGGCTGACCGTCTTAAAGCAGAGGTTGACCGCCATAACATTGTTGTTGTTGCAGGCTTCCAGGGCATTAACAAGTATGACGACCTCACAACACTCGGCAGAGGTGGAAGCGATACAAGCGCAGTTGCAATCGCTGCGGCAATGCACGCAGACCGCTGCCAGATATTCACCGATGTTGAGGGCGTATTCACGGCAGACCCGAGAAAGGTTCCCGGCGCTCAAAAGCTTCAGGAGATAACTTATGACGAAATGCTTGAATTGGCTACTCTCGGTGCGCAGGTTCTCAACAATCGCTCGGTAGAAATGGCTAAAAAATACAATGTTGAACTCGAGGTTCTCTCAAGTCTCAAGAGAGTTCCCGGAACGATCGTTAAGGAGGTCGCAAAAATGGAAAAAATGCTCGTAAGAGGTGTAACAAAGGACACGGACGTTGCCCGTATTTCAATAACAAACATTCCCAATATCCCCGGCATTGCTTTTAAGCTTTTCTCAAAGCTCGCACAGGCAAGAATAAACGTTGACATCATTCTTCAGTCTGTCGGCAGAGACGGTACAAAGGATATTTCCTTCACTGTTTCAAAAGAAAACGCAGAGGGTGCAATCGAGGCTATTCACAAGACCTTTGACATTGATGATAAGGACATTACTTGCGACAAGAACGTTGCTAAAATTTCAATCGTCGGCGCAGGAATGGAAACACATCCCGGCACAGCTTCAAAAATGTTCGAAGCATTGTTTGAGCACGACATCAATATCGATATGATCGCTACAAGCGAAATCAAAATATCGGTTCTTATCGACGCTAAGGACGCCGATCGTGCTGTTTCGGCAGTTCACAAGGCTTTCCTTCCCGAAGAATAATTTGAAAGACATAAAAAAAGGCATTATGAGAAATCTCATAATGCCTTTTTTGTAACTGTTTCTTATTTTCAATTAACCGAGTAAGCCGCCGTCCAAGCTTCAATAATCTTCTCAAATTCTTCGCCCTTCATAGCTTTAAGACAATCGGATTTGTATTCGTTAAAAAGCTCGTCCGAGGTAATATCCGCCCTTGTAACCGTAAAAATGTAATCTCCGACCGTAAAGCTTCCCGCAGTGCCGACTTCAATGCCTTTTACATTGTCGAAAAAGCCGTCGGGATACTTTGTCGAATTCTTATCGATAACCACAACAGAGTCGGTAACCGCAACATTCTCGGCATAAGACGCAGCATTGTCAACAGAGGCAACGCCCTCGTTAATTTCGTTCGCCATACGCTTGAAAACTTCGGCGGTTTTCTGTCTTTCCTCTTCGGAAAGAGAAACTGTATTGTTGTTTTCGTCAACGGTCGTCAAAAAGCCTGTCGCAGACATGAACGCCACAAAATTGTTGTTAAAAAACTCTTTGAGCTCGCTATCCGTCATGGGAGAATCCCCGTTCTCGGAATAGTAGACCTCCATAAGACGTGTTTCATAACATTTGCTTTCCTCTATCTTGTAGAGGTCGTTTTTCGATACGCCTATTCCCTCATAATACTTGGAAAACAAATGCCAATAGGAATTTACCGTATTTGAAAGCGTTGACTTTTCTTCAAGCGTGAGGTCGATTCCTCTGTTGGCAAATTCGGAATTTACCGCAACATATCTTATAAGCATCTTATTTGCAAGAGCCGTCACATCGGTTTCGCCGCTTTTCTCACACTCTCTTTTTGCGAGGTCGGTAAAATACGCATAAACGCCCTTGCCGATTTTAGCGGAATTGACACGCACACTTGCATTTTTACCGCAAGAGCATAATGTCAAAAGCATAATTGCCGACATTATCAGCGCCGTTATCCTTTTTTTCACATTTCCACCGCCTTAATTTTACACATATCAGTTGCAAGAATTATTTTTCTGCTCATTCAAATAATCCTTGAGTAATTGCTCCTTGAGAAGCTCTCTTTCCTCTGCCGCCTTTGCCTTTTTAGCATACATTCTTCTGTTCCTGCCGATTTTTCCGTTCTTAACAAACGCAACCGAAAACATACCGATAAGTCCGCCCGACGCCTGTATAATCTCATCAATCATAGTATCGGTCAAGCCGCTGTCTGTCATGGGAGCCGTGCGCTGAAGGGTAAGACCGTAAATTCTATCCATTGTAAACTCGTAGGTTTCCCAGCCGACAGAAATAAAGCACGCAAAGCCTATCGCAAACAATGCCGCAAGAGCCGGAGAAAGCCTCCTTTTGGGTCCTTGAACCGTGCAGGCGAAGTCATAGGCAAACCAAGCCGAGATAAAGCCTGCGGAAAAGTGCGTTACTATGTCGAAGTTGGAAAACTCAGTCCTGTTATTAAGCGTAGAGCCCACAACAACACCGATAAATATAAACAAATTCAGCATTGTTTGAGTTAGATAGTCCACTCTCGTTATAAAAGAGAAGCCGCCGAATATCTGAAAAAAGTCCCACAAATGCGTGAAGATAATCGCAAATATCGCCTCTAAAAACTCGACAACCGAGCCGTGAAAAAGTCCGTAAGTTCCCCATGCGAGCAAGCCGACTCTCAAAACCACCCAAAGTATTTTATGTGAAGCAGGCAAATAGCCCGATTCAAATCTTTCGTTCATCAGTCAGCTTCCTTTACTTGAATTTTGCCATCATACCTGCGGTGTTTGCTCCGTCGGATTTTGAGCCTACAAGGTCGCCGTCCGCCGAAAGAGTTGAGCCGCCTGCTATATATTTACCGCCCGAAAGCACGCAAACGCTTTCAAACTTATCGTCCCTTGAGCCGCCGTAGCCCTCAACCGAGGTAACTTGACCCGTCGCACCGAGCGTTACGATAATGCCGTCTGCTCCGCCCTTGTTACCGACGGTTTTTAAGTCTCTGTTGTTAGAAGCCGAGTAACCGCAAACCACAAACGAGCCGTCCGATACAGGAGCGATAGACGTGAACGTATCGTCCTGATAGCCTCTGAACGGGGTCTGCCATGCTATGCTGCCCGACGAAGAATATTTAACGGCATAAGCGTCATATCCGCCCTGATTGCCGAGGCTTGCAAATGAATTGTCTTTTGAATTTGAACGTCCGACAACAACACAGCCGTCCGATACTGCGGCAACTGAATTTGCGTTGTCAATTCCGCTTCCGCCAAACTGGCGAATCCACGAAATATTGCCGTTGCCGTCAAGTCTTACGATAGCCGCATCCGATTTTCCGTAACCGTTAAACGCTCTCGAAGCGTCGCTTGACGAGAAGTTTCCGACAGCATAAATGTTTCCGCTTTGGTCGGTATCGACGCCGTTAAACGAGTCGCCGACCGAGCCGATTGCCTTTGCGAAAATCAAATTGCCCGAAGCGTCGTACTTCGCCACAAGAGCCGCAGCTCTGCCCGAAGCAATACCCAACGGAGCTGCCGCACCGTCACTTGAGCCTACTCCGCCTGCCGCAACGATACTGCCGTCGGCACAAACGCTGACATCGTTAAAGAAATCAACCAAGCTTCCGCCGTAGGACTGCACCCATTGCACATCGCCCGAGGAGTTAAACTTATATATAACCGCATCATACTCGCCATAATGATGTGAGCCGAGATTTGTTGCGTTTGAATAGCCTGCCGCAATGATATTGCCCGAAGCGTCGGTATCAAGGCTTCTCAACGACAATGCACCGTCGCTTGTTATCGCCTTGCGCCATTTGAGGATACCCGAGCTGTCAAATTTCATAAGCACCATATAAGGAACTGCCGAGCCCGAAGCAAGTCCCGCAAACGAACCATCGGAGGAGTTCGTCTGAACGAGAGAAACATAACCGCCGTCGGAGGTCGGAGCAACCGTATTGCAAGCGTCACTCTTGCTGCCGCTGAAGGTTGCGCCCCAGTTTGAACTGTTGCTGCCCGGCGTTACAACGGAGGTCGTGTATTTTCTTGTATAGGTTACGGGGTTTCCATCCTTATCGTAAACCGTATTTCCGTTTGCGTCTGTCTGAACAAGCGTTGTGATTATCGGCTCATTCGGAGCAGGAACGGTAATGACAGTATGGCTCACCTTTCCGTTTTTATCTGTCACAACGTTTCCGTCCTTATCGGTAACGGGAATTTCAACGTCCTTCGGATGATATATTACCGAGGTTTTAACCTCGCCGTTTTCGTCATAAACCTTCTCGCCGTTGGCATTTGTGACCTCGACGATTTCAGTTTCAAGCACAACGGTAATAGCTTCGCCGTTTTCGTCGGTTATCGGAACGCCGTTTTTATCGGTAACAACAACCGTCTCGGAATAGACAATAGTTGTAAGCACCTCGCCGTTTTCGTTTGTGACGGGATTTCCGTATTCATCCGTTACGACAACAGCCTGTCCGGGATTGTTATTCCTCTTACAAGCAGAAACTATAACCAACACCGCCATGGTGAGAGCAATAGCCGCCATAACGATTTTTTTGTTTGCTTTCATAAGCCGAACCTCCGATTTTGTGCCTGAATATTCATACGTTATTTATTTTACCATAATTACACGCTGAATTCAATCAAATTTTTACGTTATTTATAGGTATTATATCTTATAAAACACTATACAAAATTGATTTCTTGTGTTATAATAATCAACTGTATAATTAGGTAAAATATAATTTTCGGCAAGTGCCGATTTATCGGAAGGAATGTGTTAAATGGCTTACAGAACGCATAATTGTAACGAATTAACTCTCGCTGACCTTGAAAAAACCGTCAGCCTCGCAGGTTGGGTTGACACCGTTCGAGATCACGGCGGAGTTATTTTCATTGATTTGCGAGATCAATACGGAATTACTCAGGTTGTCGTAAACGACGATTCACTTATGCAGGGTGTGCACAAGGAGTCTGTTATATCTGTTACAGGCAAGGTTGTTAAAAGAGATGAGGACACCGTAAACAAAAAAATCCCCACGGGTGAGCTTGAAATAAAGGTATCGGAGCTTGAAATTCTCGGCACCTGCTCGGAGGCTCTTCCGTTTGAAATTGAGGACTCGGTCAATACGAGAGAGGATTCACGCCTTACCTACCGTTTCCTTGATTTGAGAAATAAAAAGATGCACGACAATATACTTTTCCGTTCGGAGGTTGTCAGCTTCCTTCGCAGGAAAATGGAGAGCATGGGCTTCCCCGAAATAAACACGCCCATTCTTACCTGCTCATCTCCCGAGGGCGCAAGAGACTATATCATCCCCTCAAGAAAGCACGAGGGTAAATTCTATGCTTTGCCTCAGGCTCCGCAGCAGTTCAAGCAGCTGCTTATGGTTTCGGGCTTCGACAAGTATTTCCAGATAGCTCCCTGCTTCAGAGATGAGGACGCAAGAGCTGACCGTTCTCCCGGCGAGTTCTATCAGCTTGACTTTGAGATGGCTTTTGCAACACAAGAGGATGTTTTTGCAGTTGCGGAAGAAGTTCTCTATGATACATTTACAAAGTTCGGCGGCGGAAAGACTGTTTCCCCTGCACCGTTCGTTAAAATTCCGTTCGAAGAGTCTATGCTCAAATACGGTACAGACAAGCCCGACCTCAGAAACCCGCTTGTCATCAACGATTTGACCGATTTCTTCTCGGATGTTGAATTCAAGGCATTTCAGGGTAAGCCCGTAAGAGGAATTGTCGCTCCGTGCGGTAAATGCTCAAAGGGCTTCTTCGAAAAGCTCCTTGCGTACGCTCTTGATATAGGTATGAAGGGTCTCGGCTACCTCACAGTTCTTGAGGACGGCTCCTTTAAGGGTCCGATTGACAAGTTCCTGACACCCGAAAAGAAAGCAGAGCTTACCTCAATGCTCAATCTTAAAACAGATGATACATTGTTCTTTATCTGCGACAATATCAAGGTTGTTAATACCCTTGCAGGTCAAATCAGAACTGCTCTCGGTGAGCGTCTTGACATAATCGACAAGAACAGATTTGATATGTGCTTCATCACAGACTTCCCGATGTATGAGAAGAACGACGAGGGCAAGCTTGACTTTACTCACAACCCGTTCTCAATGCCTCAGGGCGGTATGGACGCACTTCTCAATCAAGATCCGCTTACAATCAAGGCTTATCAGTACGATATTGTCTGCAACGGTGTTGAGCTCTCCTCGGGGGCAGTTCGTAACCACCGCCCCGACATTATGATTAAGGCATTTGAGCTTGCAGGCTACTCGGAAGATGAAGTTGCCAAGCGTTTCGGCGCTTTGTTCAGAGCATTCCACTACGGTGCTCCGCCTCACGCAGGTATGGCACCCGGTGTTGACAGAATGGTAATGCTTCTTAAAGACGAAGAAAACATCCGTGAAATCATCGCTTTCCCGATGAACTCAAACGCACAGGATATGCTTCTCGGCGCACCGAACACCGTTACAGAGCAGCAGCTTCGTGAAGTTCACATCAAGCTTCGCCGTCCCATTCCCGAAAAATAACTCATAAGGTGATATAAATGACGATAGACAGAAACCTTGTAGAATATCTTGAAAAGCTCGGCAGAATAAGACTTACCGAAGAGGAAAAGGTCGCTGCCGAAAAGGATCTTCAGGACATTCTTACCTACATTGACACGCTCAACGAGCTTGACACCGACGGTATTGAGCCTGCTTCGCACTCATTCCCCGTTGCAAACGTAATGCGTGACGACATCGTAACAAACAAGGCGGATACGGAAAACATACTCAAAAACGCACCCGACAGCAAAGACGGTTGCTTTGTAGTTCCGAAAACAGTTGAATGAGGTGCAGAACATGAAAAACATTTGTGAAATGACGGCACTTGAAATTTCAACTGCCATAAAAAATAAAGAAATAACCGTCGAAGATGCTGTAAATGCTTTTTTTGACGCCATTGACAAATACGATACAAAACTTCACTGCTATAATACCGTTTGTAAAGACGAGGCTCTTAAAAGAGCGAAAGAAGTTCAGCAGGGTATCGACAGCGGAAAGTACACGGGCAGACTTGCAGGTGTGCCGATTGGCGTTAAGGACAATATCTGCACAAAGGATATTCTTACGACCTGCTCATCAAAAATTCTCGAAAACTTTATACCGACATACAACGCAACCGTAATCAACCGCCTTAATGACGAGGGTATGGTTGTTATCGGTAAGCTCAATATGGACGAATTTGCTATGGGAAGCACGACCGAAACCTCGGCTACGGGCGTTACTCATAACCCGTGGGACATTGAAAAAGTTCCGGGCGGAAGTTCGGGCGGTGCGGCGGCTGCCGTTGCCGCAAAGCTCTCTCCGGTAACGCTCGGCTCTGATACGGGCGGCTCGATCCGTCAGCCCTGCTCCTTCTGCGGCGTAACGGGACTCAAGCCCACTTACGGTGCTGTTTCACGTTACGGACTTGTGGCTTACGCTTCGTCGCTCGACCAAATCGGCCCTATCGGCAAGGACGTTGACGACTGTGCCGCACTTTTCTCCGTAATTCAGGGAAAAGATGAAAAAGACGGTACTTCTATGGTCTATGACAAGTTTGATTTTGACAAGGCTGTAAGCGGAGAAATAAAAGGCAAGAAAATCGGTATTCCCGAGGATTATCTCGGCGAGGGCATCAATGAGGACGTTAAGGCTTCTATCCTCGCTGCCGCCGACAAATTCCGTGAACTCGGTGCAGAGGTTGAAATGTTCAAAATGCCGATTGCAAAATATGCAATTCCGACATATTACATTATCGCTTGCGCAGAGGCTTGCTCAAACCTTTCAAGATATGACGGTATCAAGTACGGTTATTCCTCAAAGAACAGCGAAAATCTTTTAGACAGATATGTTATGAGCCGTTCCGAGGGCTTTGGAATGGAAGTTAAGCGCAGAATTATGCTTGGCAACTTCGTTCTCTCTTCGGGATATTATGATGCTTATTATAACAAGGCTCTTAAAGCTAAAAAGCTTATTCAAAATGCATTTTTCGATGCGTTTGAAAAGTACGATATGATTTTAGGCCCCGTTGCACCGACAACAGCGCTTAAAATGGGCGAAAGCCTTTCTGACCCGCTTAAAATGTATCTCGGCGATATTTATACGGTTATGATAAACATTGCAGGACTTCCGTCCTTCTCCGCACCCTGCGGATTTGACGCCGACGGTATGCCGATCGGTATGCAGCTTATCGGAAAACCGTTCTGCGAGGCGGAAATCATGAGTGCGGCAAAGGCATTTCAAAACGCAACCGATTATCACACAAAATTGCCGACATTGGATTAAGGAGGGCAGACTATGGAATGGGAAATAGTAATGGGTCTTGAAGTTCACACCGAGCTTGCGACCAAAACAAAAATATTCTGTGGCTGTTCGACCGAGTTCGGCGGAGAGCCCAACACTCACGTTTGCGAGATTTGTTCGGGTATGCCCGGTACTTTACCGCTTCTCAATAAGAGAGTGGTTGAGTTTGCTATCCGCACAGGTGTAGCTACCAACTGCACAATCACACAGAACAATAAATTTGACAGAAAAAACTACTTCTACCCCGATTTGCCTAAGGCTTATCAGATTTCACAGCTTTATCTCCCGATTTGCAGAAACGGCTATATAGAAGTCAACACAAAGGACGGGGAGAAGAAAAAAATCGGCATCCATGAAATTCATATGGAGGAGGATGCAGGCAAGCTTATTCACGACGAGTTCGAGGATTGCACGCTTGTTGACTACAACCGCTGCGGTGTACCGTTGCTTGAAATTGTATCCGAGCCCGATTTCAGAAGTGCAGAAGAGGTTATCGACTACCTTTCAAAGCTTCGTGCAATTCTTCAATACACAGGCGTTTCCGACTGTAAAATGCAGGAGGGCTCACTTCGTGCCGACGTAAACCTTTCGGTAAGACCTAAGGGTCAGGCTGAATTCGGAACACGTACCGAGATGAAAAACTTGAACTCTTTCCACGCTATTGAGCGAGCAATCGCTTATGAGGCGCAGAGGCAGATTGAGCTTATCGAGGACGGCGAAAAGGTTGTTCAGGAAACTCGCCGTTGGGACGATAACAAGGGTTACAGCTACGCAATGCGTTCAAAAGAGGACGCTCAGGACTATAAATATTTCCCCGAGCCCGACCTTCCGCCGATTGAAATTTCCGACGAGCAAATCGAAGAAATCAAATCGACAATGCCCGAGCTTCCCGAGGAAAAGAGAGAGCGTTATTTGAACGAGCTCGGACTTCCCGAGTACGACACGGGAATTATCACGGGCGACATTGCGCTTGTTAAATTCTTTGAAAGCACCCTTGAAAAGTGCGATTCTCCGAAGGACGTTGCCAACTGGATAATGGGCGAGGTTATGAAGCTTCTCAATGACAGCGCAACGCTTACCGAAAACAACCCGTTGAAACCCGAAGCACTTGCAGCCGTTATAAATATGGTTAAGTCAAACAAGATTAACCGTGGAACAGGTAAAAAGGTGCTTGAAAAGGTATTCACGGACGGTGTTGACCCCGAAAAATACGTTGAGGAAAACAATCTTGCGCAGGTAACCGACCTTTCGGCTTTAAGGCCGATAATTGAGCAGGTTATCGCTGAAAATGAAAAGAGCGTTTCCGAATATAAAGCAGGCAAAACGCAGGCTATGGGCTATATTATGGGTCAGGCAATGCGTGCTCTCAAGGGCAAAGCTCCTGCACAGGAAGTTCAAAAAATTCTTAAAGAGATTTTGGGCTGATAATAAGCAAAGCAAAATTAAACGCACTCGGTTTAGCGAGTGCGTTTTTTGTTATTTCTTTTAGGCTCCCTTGTGTAAAGGGAGCTGTCGTCATCTTTGACGACTGAGGGATTGTTTAATATAATTATCTATATATTCACAAACGCCGTCAAAATTGTAATTTATTTCATTGTTTGGAATTCGGATTACGGTCAAGCCATATCGTTCCAAGTATTTTGTTCGCTCAGCATCATATTTAATTCCTTGATCCTCAAAGTGCTGCGACCCGTCAAGTTCAATAACTAAATTCATCTTTGCGGAATAAAAATCTACAATATATTTACCGATTATCTTTTGTCTTTGAAAACGAATAGGATAGATTTTAAGAAAATCATACCACAGGTGAGATTCTTCCTTTGTCATATTCTTGCGCAAGTTCTTTGCGTTTGCGACAAGGTTGTGATTATGCTTTCTATCTAACAAAACAATCCCTCCGTTTCGCTTCGCTCAACACCTCCCTTTACACAAGGGAGGCTTATTGAAGTTTTATTTCTTCACTTTTCTCTTGTCAACTGCTCTTTCAATCGCCTTAACGATTTCAACAAGCGGAATGATAGCAAACGCAAGTGCAAGTGCAACCGCATATTCCATCAAATCTATTGTCTGGAAATTAAATGCATTTGCAAGGAACGGAACATAAATTACAACCGTTGTCATCAAGAGCGACATAAGGCATGAACCGAAAAGGTACATATTGTGACTGCCTCTAAAGGTCATTGCAACGGTAGAGCCTCTCTGTGAACGCATATTGAGTGAGTGGAAAATTTCACACATGCTCATTGTGAGGAATGCCATTGTCATACCGTCTGGAGAGTTTGTAATTTCCCAAACGCCCGCTTCGATATAGTGACCGATAAAGTACGCCGCAAGCGTAAGACCTGTTACAAATAATCCCTGATAGAAAATATCAAAGCCTACGCCGCCGGAGAATATACCGTCTTTAGAATTTCTCGGAGGACGGCTCATTATATTCTTCTCTCCCTTTTCCATTGCAAGAGCAAGGGCAGGGAAACAGTCTGTTACAAGGTTAATCCAAAGAAGATGGACAGGCTTCAAAATTGTAAAGCCTAAAAGGTTTGCGAAGAAAATTGAAAGCACTTCGCTGAGGTTTGATGCAAGCAGGAACTGAATGGATTTACGGATGTTATCGTAAATTCTTCTGCCCTCTTCAACCGCTGAAACGATTGTCGCAAAGTTGTCGTCGGCAAGTACCATATCCGCAACGTTCTTTGTAACGTCTGTGCCTGTGATACCCATTCCGACACCGATATCGGCGCTCTTAATCGAAGGTGCGTCGTTAACGCCGTCGCCCGTCATTGCGGTAATCATACCACGCTTTTTCCAAGCATTTACAATTCTGACCTTATGCTCGGGCTGAACTCTCGCATAAACAGAATACTTTTCGACATCCTTTTCAAAATCCTCGTCCGAAATCTCGTTGAGCTGTGCACCTGTGATTGCAGCGTCGGGGTTGTCGATTATTCCAAGCTCCATTGCGATAGCCGTAGCCGTATCTTTATGGTCACCCGTAATCATAATCGGTCTGATACCCGCAGTTCTGCATTCCTCGATTGCCGCCTTGACCTCGGGTCTTACGGGGTCAATCATACCGACAAGTCCGCAGAAAACAAGGTCTTTTTCAAGCGCCTCGGGGCTTTGGTCGGCAGGAATTTCGGAAAGCTCCTTGAAACTGCAAGCAAGGACACGCAACGCTCTGTCGGCATATTCCTTGTTCTTTTTAAGGATTTCCGTTCTGTCCGCTTCGGTAATATCTCTGACTTTGCCGTCCTTCAAAATCTTGGTACAGCACTTCAATACCTCATCGGGTGCGCCCTTTGTATATTGAATGTATGTGCCGTCCTTTGAGTGAACGGTTGACATCATCTTTCTCATTGAGTCAAAGGGTGCTTCCGCAACTCTCGGCTCGTTCTTTGAAAGGTCGTTTTTGTTCAAATCAAGAGTAAGTGCATAAGCAACAAGCGCAGCCTCGGTAGGCTCGCCGATTATCTCTTTGTTTTCGTCAATATTGACATCCGTGCAAAGAGCCATACCTGTTGCAAGCATTTTTTCGTCGTCGCCGTAATGCTCAACAACCGTCATCTTGTTCTGTGTAAGAGTACCCGTCTTATCCGAGCAGATAATCTGTGCACAACCTAATGTTTCAACAGCGGTGAGCTTTCTTATAATAGCGTTTTTCTTTGACATATTGGTAACGCCGATTGAAAGCACGACGGTTACAACCGCCGCAAGTCCCTCGGGGATTGCCGCAACAGCAAGCGAAACCGCTATCATAAAGGTATTAAGCAAGAATTCAAGTCCTATCTGATTGCCTGTAACAAGCTCTCTTATAATACCGATTGCAAAAATAACCGCACAAATACCGATTACGATAAAGCTGAGTATCTTACTCAGCTGTGCAAGCTTTTTCTGCAAGGGGGTTTGCCCGTCCTGAGCCTGAGCCAAAGCACCTGCGATTTTACCCATTTCGGTATCCATACCCGTAGCCGTAACAACTGCTCTGCCTCGTCCGTAAACAACGGAAGAGCCCATATACATCATATTCTTACGGTCGCCGAGCGGAACATCCTTCTCGGTATCCTTGAGATTGATAATATCAATAAACTTATTTACGGGAACAGACTCGCCTGTCAGCGCCGCCTCTTCGATTTTAAGGCTTGCACTCTCGATTATTCTCGCATCGGCAGGAACCGCATCTCCCGCTTCAAGGATAATCACGTCGCCAACAACAAGATCCTCGCTCTTAATCTGCATAACCTTGCCGTCACGTTCAACCTTTGAGGTTGCCGCCGCCATTTCCTGCAATGCTTCGATAGCTTTTTCAGCCTTGCTTTCCTGAACAACGCCGAGTATCGCATTCAAAATTACTACAAAAAGAATAATTATTACATCTGACGGGAAGCCTCCCTCAAATGCTGCTGTAATACCTGAAATTGCCGCCGCAACGATAAGAATAATTATCATAGGGTCGGCAAACTGCTCTAAAAGGCGTCTGATTACAGACTTTTTCTTACCCTCTTCAAGACGGTTTTTTCCGTTTTCCTCAAGCCTCTTTTGTGCCTGCTCGGAAGTCAGACCTTTTTCCGAAGAGCTTGTTTCCTTGAACACTTCTTCGGGCGTGCTGAGATAGTGCTTCATAATTTTCCTCCGTTGTTAAAAATAAAGACCTTCGACAGATAAAAAAGTCTGCCGAAGGTCTTGCTTCCTAATTATTAGGTTCGACGACCAGATGCGAAACGCAACATGATGTTGACCGCCGAATTCAAGCTACTCCCCTTCAATTGGGTTATGCTGGTAGTATAATAGCATATTTATAGACTTTTGTCAACTATCTGTTTTTTGGATGAGTATATAATTATTTATTCCCAATTCTTCGAGATTTTTAATATATGCCTCGTCATCAATAATCGGTAAAAGTCCTTTTGTCGTATAATTTTCTTCTGTTTTTTCATTGAGCAACGGAACAGATGCCGAAATGAGCGTCGCTTTATCCATTCCGACCGACGAAGTGCCGCCGACCGAAAATTCATTAGCAGACTCAAAGCCCGTAAAATCAACAGCGTTAAACAACGCTCCGCTGTCAAACATACTGCCCGAATAGAGCTGCTCGTTTCCGTTGAGTGCACTGCCTATGTCGGTACACAACGCAATTTCCGTATCCCCACACAGCTCCGCCGCCTTTGCGACAAAGGTGTGAAGCACGGAATTTCGGCTTTCAACGCTCTCCGCCTCGCCCAAGAAAAATGCGGTATCGGTCAGCTTGCCTGTCGGAAAGCATACGCTGTTGAGCATAACCACGTCCGCACCCGTTGCACATTCGCTTATAATTCCGTACAGATAATCCTGCGCAGCCTGCGAATAAGGATTTAGCCACGGATTGCCGTCATTTTGTGCGCTGTCGTCAAGCCAAACCGTTGTTCCGTCTTGAACAGTAACCGCCGAGCCTTTTAACATAGACGCCGCAAGCGGATCCTCAAAGCAATAAATTCTCACAATGATTTTATATCCGTCTGCTCGAAGTTTGCCTATTGTCTGCCAAGCGTTTTCATACGCCTGCGTGCAAGCGCCGATTTCCTTTGCGGTTTGAACTGTGGAATTATAATTCAAATTTCCGTCTGCTCTTTTGAGCACGACCTCAACAGCATTTGCCTTGTCCGTTTTAAGCTGTGTTCTGAACAAATCGTAGGCAATTCCGCCGCCGAGTGCCTCCTCGGGCATTTCAAGAGCCCTTAGTTGACCGTCATATTGGGCAGCAAGACCCTTCGAGGTGCTGTCAATCGGTCTGTGCGACAGCTTGCTCATAACCGAAGCAATAAGAAATACAGCCGCAAACACAAACACAAGCGACACATAGAAAATTATTCTGTTTCTTTTTTCTTTTTTTCTTCTTGTTCTGCTCTCGCCGATAGCATAGATATTACCGCTTCTGCTCGGATAATTTTTTGAAAAGTGGTAATAGCTTCTTTTCCTCGGCTTAACATTCTTGTTTTGAAACTGCATTTTGTTCTGCCCTTACATAGTCAATCCGCTTCCGTAAAATCCCGAAAAAGCAAGCGAGAGAATTGAAACGTAAATAAATATCGCCGGCGTGCCCTTGAATGCTTCGGGAATATTCGGATTGCGGTCAAGACGGCGCAAGCCTACGTTTATAAGCAGCACCGCAATAACAAACGCAAAGCCCGAACCGATACCCGAGCCGATAGCCTGAGCAATGGTAAATGCCGCACGGTAGTTTATAAACGGAACGGCAATTACAAGTGTATTGAACGCCGCTATGCCTATTCTTCTGACCGTTCTGTCCTTAGCCTTGAACACTAAAACAGAAATCGCAAGCACTATAATATACATTACCGTAAGCACGATAATAAATTCAACTGCGTGTCCGAGTATGCTCAATTGCTTGACAGCGGCTATCTGCTCAAGCAAAACGCAAATCACGGATACCGTGGTCGAAAACAGCGTAATGAAAAACGTCATCGGGTAAAGCTGCTTCGGCTTTGCAGCCATTCTGACAGCCTCCGAGGCACCGTAGCCGCCTGTAAAAATGAAGTTTTGTGCCAACATAGCGTACATAGCCGCCGAAATGAGCTCTGTTATTACTCTCATGCCTCATCACCGCCGTTTCCGTCGCCGTCTTTTGAAATATCGATATTCTCTTCCTCTTTGGGAGCCTTGCTTCGTTCGAGATCAAGCAACATATCGTCAAATTCAGATTCGTATTTTTCTTTTCTCGGATTTTCAATCGGAGTCGCTTCAACTGATTTCTCAACAGCCTTTTTCTCTTTTTTACGCTTTTCCGTCTTAACGGGCTTTTCTTTTTTCGCCCTTTTAATTTTTTTACGCTTTTCGTGCTTTTCTTCCTCAGGCTGCTCGTCCTTTTCAACCACGCTCTTAAAGAAGTCTATCGGGTTTTCTTTGATAGGCTCATTTGCAACGGGTTCAAAATCCTCATGAAGCATAGTTTTAATATCCTCATGATGAGACTGCGAAATTTCCGAAAGGTTGAATGCCTCCTCGGGATTTTCCTCCGGATACCTGCTCTTAATTCTCGCCTTAAAGAACGCCGCCGCAAAGCCAAGCATCAAAAATCCTCCGAACGGCAATAACAAGCCTTTCAGCTGTACGGGAAGATTAAGCTTTATACTGTAAAATGTTCCCGAACCCAATATCTCTCTGAGTATCGCAACAATAAAGATAATCAAAACATAGCCGATTGTTGCGGACACAGCGTCAAAGAAGGTTTCTTTAAGCGTTGACCTGACCGCCACTCTCTCACAATGAAGTGCAATGAGCGAGTTTACCGCAATTATCGGTAAAAAGATGCTTACATTTGCCGTCTCGTTCGGTGCAAATTTCGAGAAAAACAGCCAAAACGGAACATTTATAAGCACGCCTAAAAGAGCATATATCAGCACCCTGTATTCGTGCTTAACCTTTTTGAGCGCAATACTTGCGAAGCACTCGATTATTATAAGCTCCGCTGCCGAAATTACCGAAAGCATAATCGCCGTTTTAACCGAAACAGCCATTGCAACAACAGGCGCTATACCTATCGACTCAAACAAAACAGGGTTTTTAATAAATGCGCTGTTTTTTATCGAGGTAGAAAATGAGGTTTTATCATTCATTCTCGACACCTCCGTTTTCATCTTCGGCGCTTTCCTGCGTTTCCTCCGAATTATTGATTATTTCCATAACCTTTTGCGCTACAATTTGCGATTGCTCATCAGTATCAACAGGCTTGTCCGTTGACATTGCCTCTGCTTCCTTTTTCTTGTCGAGCAAAAGCTGCTCCCTTTTGGTAATCGGAAGTTTTTGGTCAAGCGTGCAGGCAAAAGCATTTGCAATCAAAACGGCAAAAACCGTGCTGTCCTCAATAGAGCCAAAGGTTCTTAAAATCATAGTTATAAGCCCCATAAGCACCGCATAAAGCACTCTTGCGTTTGTCCTTTTTGGTGCGAGGGTTTCGTTTGTGACAAAAAGCAATGCCGCAAAGCCTGTAAGTCCGCTGCAAAGCTCCATTATTATCGATATTCCACGTCCCGTAGTTATTCTCGGGAAAAGGAACGCATATACTGCGCAAGTTCCGAGATAAACAAAGGACATCATAGCCGTTCTCGGTCGTCTTATAAGTAAATAAAGCAAGCCGCCGATTATCGCAACCGCACAGGTTGTTCCCATCGGTCCGGAAACATTACCGACAGCTATATCAATATAACTGATTATGTTAATACCGATTGAATTACCCTGCGAAAGCATATACGCAATCGAGTTGCCCAAAGCGGCGTTTGAACTTGAAAGCTGTGCGAACTTGTCCGCCGTCGTGGGAATAACCGGATATGAAAACATACTTGCCGAATTGCACACCGTCAAAAAGGCAATTCCTGCGGCAGACGGCAAAAACATAAGACTTCTCGAATTTCCGAACGGAAATTTTACCACTGCAAGTGCAAATACGGTTATAAGCACGGGTACCCACCACGCAGACGAGGCAGGTATGCACATAGCTATCGATATTGCCGTTACAATCGACGAAAGATCCGAATATGACGCTCTGAATTTGTAAATTTTAGAAGATAAAAACTCACAAATCAAAGCGGACAGGACAGCATACAGCACCAAAAGCACCGCACGCAGCCCGTAATAATAAAATGACATTGCCATAGGTGCAAGAAGCACCATAAGCATATCAATCATATATTTTCGGGTGTTTTTAATTTCAAGCTTTTCTGTTTCGGATAACACAGGCTGTATGTTTATCCTCAATCGTTCGTTCTCGCTCAAAATTTCACCTCATTTCCGATAATTTATATCATAAAAATTTGCTTAAGCTGTGTTTAGACTAAATTCATCTAAAGCGTTTGCCGTCAATTAAACCGAAGCTCTTGCCTTAAAATCTGCTATTGTTTTTTTTGCGTCGTCGCTTGAGAAAATCGCATTTCCCGAGACAAATACATTTGCGCCCGCCTTTGCGGCAATCGAAATTGTGTCCTTGTTTATTCCGCCGTCAACCTGAATGTCAACATCAAGTCCTCTTCTGTCAATTTCAGACCTGACCGCAGAAACCTTAGGCATCATATCCTCCATAAACGACTGACCGCCAAAACCCGGCTCAACAGTCATAACAAGCACCATTGAAAGCTTATCAAGATACGGATAAACCGCTTCGACAGGGGTTTTAGGCTTAACCGAAAGTCCGGCTTTTTTGCCCGAAGCCAAAATCAAATCAATCGTCTTTTCAATATCGGAGTCAGCCTCTGCATGAAAAGTAATTATATCCGAGCCTGCGTTTACAAAATCAGGTATATATTTATACGGATCGCTTATCATAAGATGCACATCAAACGGAAGAGTGCTTGATTTTCTGATGCACTTTACAATCGGCGCACCGAGCGTAATGTTCGGAACAAAATGTCCGTCCATAACGTCTATGTGAAGCATATCGGCTCCGCAAGCCTCCATCCTTTTAAGCTCTGAAGAGAGATTGCCGTAATCGCTTGATAAAATTGAGGGAGAAATCTTAATCATAATATTTTCCTTTTCCTTATGCTATTTCTGTCTGAGGAGCATCCTCGGCAGCCTGTTCGGGTGCTGTTGTCGGCTCAGTTGTGGATTCCGCAGGTGCAGCCGCCGTTGTGCTGACGGGCGTTGTGGTTGCGACCTCGGGGCTTGCAGTTGCCTGCATTGCGCTTATATAGTAGTTGCCGTCCTTTTCACGCAGGGTTACCTTAACGTATTTATCAGGCTCGGGAGCTACCATTTTTCCGTCTGTATCCTGTGCCCAGCCGCCGCTTGGAAGATAACCTACGGTCAAAACGATCATATTCTTCTTTTTGTCCACATCAACAACGCTCGGCGTGTATGTCGGCTCGATACCCGTAAGCGGAATTATGTAGCACTTTTTCGCCGAATCATAGGTAAATTCATAGCCGTAGCCCGAGACAGTCATATGAACAGGTGCTCTTTCCGTACCGAAAAGCTTTGTGTATGACGCAGCTATATCAGCCTCAGGAATAATCATTCCCGATTCGCTGTATTCGTAGGTATCGGGAGCTAAATCACTCTTAATAATTGCCCACACCGAAATATCGATAAGCTGGCTCATATCCGCCTTCGATATATCGTCGAACACGCTCGGGTCGTTCATAACAACGGGAGTGAGCATTGTGTTGTATTTTTCAATGTTATCGATTTTATCCTTGACGGAGCTTATACCGTTTACGCCTGCCACAAGTATAGTTACAAGACCCGTAATCGAAAGCACCGCCATCAAAAGTCCTAACGGAAAAGCCCACGGATGCGCTCTTTTCCTCTTTTTCTTTTTAGGCGAATTTTCAAATTTTACGATTTCATCAGCCATAGTTATTCTCCTTGTTATCTTATCTGCCCGTTACCGCAAATAATATATTTGAACGAGGTAAGCTGGGGAAGTCCCAAAGGTCCTCTTGCGTGCAATTTTTGTGTGGAAATTCCGATTTCCGCACCGAAGCCGAACTCTCCGCCGTCCGTAAATCTTGTGCTAACATTGTGATAAACAGCCGCCGAATCGATGCGCTTTAAGAATTCTTCTGCCGCCGCTTCGTTTTCGGTCACGATACACTCGCTGTGTCCCGTTGAATACTTTGATATATGCTCAATCGCCTCATCAAGACTTTCGACTGTTTTTACCGACATTATATAGTCAAGGTATTCCCTGCCCCAATCGTCCTCGGTTGCGGGAAGTATACCGTCTGCCGAAGCTCTCGCCGTATTGTCGCCTCTTAACTCGACATTTTTCTCATCAAGCCTTTTTTTGATAATCGGCAAAGCCTCTTTTATTATATCCTTATGAATTACCAAGCTCTCCGCCGAATTGCAAACCGACGGCCGAGAGGTCTTTGCATTGTACACAATATCCGCCGCCATTTGAATATCTGCGTCCTTGTCAACATAAATGTGACAGTTACCCGTTCCGGTTTCAATCACGGGCACCGTAGAGTTTTCAACGCAGGAACGGATAAGTCCTGCTCCGCCTCTCGGAATAAGCACGTCAATATACTCGTTCATTCTCATAAGCTCGGTTGCGCTGTCCCTTGAGGTGTCGGTTACAAGCGATATACAGTTTTCATCTAAGCCTGTTTTTTCAAGTCCGAGCCGTAACGCCTTGACGATTGCCTTTGATGAATTTATAGCCTCTTTACCGCCTCGCAATATAACCGCATTGCCCGATTTCAGGCAAAGTGCCGCAGCGTCGGAGGTAACATTCGGACGTGCCTCATAAATAACGGCAATAACTCCAAGCGGAACGGTTATTTTTTTCACCGTCATACCGTTAGGTCGTTTAATTTCCGAAAGCGTTACACCTATCGGGTCGGGAAGCCTTACAATATCGGTTATTCCCTTTGCCATTCCGACAATTCTGTCCTCTGTCAAAAGAAGCCTGTCAAGCATAACCTGTGCAACACCGTTTGCTCGGGCATTTTTCATATCCTCGGCATTTGCACTAAGTATTTCAGATGTTGCCGAAATAAGTTCCTGCGCCATATTTTCAAGAGCCTTGTTTTTAAGCTCGGTCGAAGCGGTGGCAAGTGTTTTTTTCGCCTGCTTCGCCCTTTGTCCGAGTAATTGAACTTGCGTCATAAAATCAGTCCTTTTTGCCCGTAAAAAATGTTCCTATCTGCTTGCCGTCAAGAGCCTTATATATACTCTCGGGAGCTGCACCGTTCATAACGATTGTATCTATGCCTGCATCCATTGCGATTTGCGCCGCATGAAGCTTCGTTACCATACCGCCAGTGGAAAATCTTGAGCCGTGACCGCCTGCGACAGCAATAAGCTCATCTGTAATTTCATCCACCTGCGAAATGAGCTTTGCATCCTCATTTTCGTTCGGATTATCATCATATAAGCCGTCAATATCCGTAAGAATAATCAATGCGTCTGCGTTTACAAGCTTCGCAACAATCGCCGAAAGGCTGTCATTGTCACCGTAAACGATTTCATCAATCGCAACAGAGTCATTTTCGTTGACTATCGGAACTGCTCCGTAATCGAAGAGCTTTTCAAATGTATTTACAAGATTTTTGCGGCGCTCCTCGCTGTCAACATCACTCTTTGTGATAAGGAGCTGACCTACCGTATGCCCGTATTCGCCGAAAAGCTTGTCATACATAAACATAAGCTCGCATTGACCGACGGTTGCGGCAGCCTGTCTGCCCGAAATGTCCGACGGTCTTTCTTTAAGTCCTAATTTTCCGACTCCGACACCGATTGCGCCCGAGGTTACAAGCGCAACCTCAATGCCCGAATTGACAATATCCGAGAGCACGGAAACAAGCTTATGCATACGTCTGATATTGGTCTTACCTGTATCATATGTAAGCGTTGATGTACCAACCTTGACAACAAGTCTCTTTACGTCCTTGAGAACAGCCACTTAATTCTCCCTCACGTTCTTATTTATAGATAATATATTTTATCATAAAACCGTTAAAATAACAAGTGTAAACGTACATTGGCAATAAAAAAATCGGTGCGGAAGTCTCCGCACCGAAAAAGCTTTGCTGTATTTTATTACTTAACAACAAAATTTGAAGAAAATGTTCCCATAAAGTCAAACGACTCATCATAACCCGTTCCGTTATCGCAAATATAGTTCGCCGAATAAATAGCCTTATCTATATTCACATAAGCCGACGTTGCATAGTGAATTATTGCGCCGGACGAGTCTTTCATAGTATAGGTAAAGAACACAACCTCCTTACCGTCTGTAAGATTGCCGTTTGTAATAACCATTGTCGTATCGGGATATTGCTGCTTAAAGGTTTCAATAACCTGCTGCTGAGTCGCCTCTTTTTCCGCAAGAAACGACTCGAATGTTTGAAAATCTCCAAGCGTTGTATCCTTGACAAGATTAACATAGCACTTATCGTCGGTGCCGTCCTTGTAGAAGTTGCCGTCATCTTTAAGCGTCCAGCCCTTCGGCATTGTAAACTTGTAATCGAGAGTTTCAAGTGTCTGTCCGTTGACCATCTTTTCGGGAAGCTTATAGTAGTTCTTCTGCGGATTGCCGTTAGCGTCATTCTGAATATTACCCTTTGCATCGGTAACATAAACAGCGATTTTGCCCTCGTCGTCAATTTCCGTATTACCCTCAGCATCGGTAACAAGCGGACGTTCAACGCCGTTGATTTCACCCATAAGATATTTATTTCCGCAGGATGCAAGCAACAACGCAACCATTAAAATAACAAGGCTTACTGCAACAATTTTCTTTTGCATAGTGTTTCCTCCGTTTTAGTTTGAAAGCATACTAATTATATGATTTTTAATCCTTATTGTCAAACAAAATCAATATGCCTTGCCCCAATAGAGCATCTTATCGGCAGGCTTTCCGCAGCAAACGCAGGTGTCGCCTATATGCTCCTGCTCAAACGGGATGCATCTTGAGGTTACGCCGGCATACTCCTTGAGCTTATCCTCACAAGCTCTGTCGCCGCACCACATAGCCTTGATAAAGCCGGGCTTGTTGTCGGCAATATCCTTGAGCTCGTCAAGTGTTTTTGCGGTATATGTCATATTGTTTCTTCTTTCAAGAGCCTTGTTGTAAAGTCCCTTATGAACCTCTTCAAGAAGCTCGGGAATTTTAGCCTCAAGCTCGTCAAGAGAAACAAAGTATTTTTCTCTGTTATCTCTTCTTACGATAACACACTGATTTTTCTCAATATCCTTAGGGCCTATCTCAACTCTGAGCGGCACGCCCTTCATTTCGTACTCTGCAAACTTCCAGCCGGGAGAGTTTTCGGAAACGTCGGACTTAACTCTGCATATCTTTGAAAGCCTGTCGCAAAGCTCCTGAGCCTTATCAAGAACGCCCTCCTTATGCTGTGCAATCGGGATTACAACAACCTGAACGGGAGCGATTTTCGGAGGAAGAACAAGTCCGTTGTCATCGCCGTGAGTCATAATAATAGCACCGATAAGTCTTGTCGTTGTTCCCCAAGATGTCTGATAAGGAGTTTTGAGAGTGTTGTCCTTATCCATATACTGAATTTCAAATGCCTTTGCAAAGCCGTCGCCGAAATAGTGCGAGGTTCCCGACTGCAATGCCTTACCGTCGTGCATAAGAGCCTCGATGGTATATGTGTCCTCTGCGCCCGCAAACCTCTCTTTTTCGGTCTTAACACCCTTAACTACGGGCATAGCAAGCACGTTTTCACAGAAATCGGCATAGACGTTGAGCATTTTAACTGTTTCGGCCTTAGCTTCTTCTGCCGTTGCGTGAATTGTATGACCCTCCTGCCAAAGAAATTCTCTTGTGCGGAGGAACGGTCTTGTGGTCTTTTCCCAACGGACAACCGATACCCACTGATTGTAGAGCTTCGGCAAATCACGGTAAGAATGGATAATCTGCTTGTAGTGTTCGCAGAAAAGTGTTTCCGACGTCGGACGAACGCAAAGTCTCTCCTCAAGCTTTTCGCTTCCGCCGTGTGTTACCCATGCAACCTCGGGTGCAAAGCCCTCAACGTGATCCTTTTCCTTTTCAAGTAGACTTTCGGGGATGAACATAGGCATACAAACATTTTCATGTCCCGTCGCCTTGAACATTGAGTCCATTATCTTCTGAATATTTTCCCATATCGCATAACCGTAGGGGCGAATAACCATACAGCCCTTAACGCTCGTATACTCGGCAAGCTCTGCCTTTTTTACGACGTCGGTGTACCATTTCGCAAAATCCTCGTCCATTGCGGTTATGTCATTGACCATCTTTTTCTGTTCTGCCATTTTCCAACATCCTTGTCTTAAAATTTAACTGATAAATCAGTGTTCCTCAATAAATTTAACAATGTCGCCGACTGTTTTAACGGTTTCAATAGCACTGTCCGGAACTTCGATTTTGAATTCATCCTCAAAGCTCATAACAAGGTCAACCATATCAAGACTGTCAGCGTCCAAATCTTCTCTTATATCCGTATCGAGAGTAACGCTCTCCTCGTCAACGTCAAACTGCTCGCAAATTATTTCTCTAACCTTTTCAAAAATCATATATTCCCTTACCTTTCATTTGATAAATATATACATACATTTTATGTATAATTCACGCTTTGTCAATACTTTCCTCTAAGAATTGTTTCAGAGAGGTCATATCGAGAAGCTCATATCCCTGTAATTCATCATATACACTTTGAGCGATTTTGCGAACTCCGCCTTTCACCGCACTTTCGATATTCATCGGCATAACCGGATCGTGTACGCTCATTCTCAAAATGTAAAAGCCGTCAATTTCAGGGTCTGTAAAGATTACCTTAACGCCCTCGCAGCTGTCCTCTGCAATTTTAATATCGGTTTTAAGAATTGCACTTTTTTCTATCTTATCGATTATGCTCTCGCCGTATTCCTTAAAATTCTCTGCGTTTATCTTGAAGCGAAGCTCTTTTTCCTCGGCAGGCTCTTTAAGTGAAGCTATGAGCGATTCAAGAGTCTTGCCCTCTTTTCTGAGCTCTGCAAGCTTTATGATTATCCTTGTGATAAGATAAGCACCGTCGTCAAGATGATAGTTCTCGCTGAATGCCGCATGACCCGAGGTTTCAATGGCAAGCGGAGCCTTTATGCCCTCGCTTTCAAGCCTTATGCTCTCGTCAATGACATTTTTATAGCCTCGCTTAAATCTTCTGTGCTTGCCGCCGAGAGTATTTTCGATAAACTCGGTAAGTCCTGCCGAGGTTACGCTGTCCGTTACAACCGTTCCGCCCTCGCAGCTTTCAAGAGCGATAGCAGCAGCCAAAGCAACAAGACGGTTACGGTTAATTTCCTTGCCGTCCGCACTTACGCAAGCCGCACGGTCAACGTCCGTGTCAAAAATTACGCCGAGATCTGCATTCGACTCAACCGTCGCCTCGCAAATTGAAGCCATAGCCGTTTCATTTTCGGGGTTTGGTATGTGATTAGGGAACATTCCGTCGGGATCAAGGTACCTTGAACCGTTTGTGTCTGCCCCGAGAGGTGCCAAAACATCATTTGCAAAAAATCCGCCGACGCCGTTTCCCGCATCAACTACGATTTTAAGTCCCTCAAGCGGTCTGTCGTAATTATTTTCGGAATTTACACCCTTTTTAATGAGATTTCTCAAATGCTCACAGTAAACCGACATAAAATCGACCTTCTCCGCCTCTCTCGAGGTGTCATAAGCGATTGCGTCGTTCATTTCGGCAAATTCAAGTATTTTTTCAATTTCCTCCGACGAAAGTCCGCCGCCCGCCGTAAAGAATTTTAATCCGTTTCTGTCCCACGGATGATGGCTTGCGGTAATCTGAACAGCACCGTCGCAGGTGTCAAGCTGAGTTGTCATAAACATAGCAGGCGTCGAACAAAGTCCGCAATCCTTAACTGCAACGCCCATTGAAAGCAAAATTGCGATTACATCAGCCTTTATTCTCTCTGCCGAAATTCTTGAATCGTGTCCCACCGAAACCGTGAGTGCATCCTTTTCTTTGCCTGTCTTTGCGCAAAGAAAATACACAAATGCGCCTGTTATTCTTTTTATTGCCTCATCCGTGAGCTCAACAACGTCTGTTGTCTCCTTCGCAACGGCAACACCTCTTACGTCTGTTCCGCTTTTCAAATGCATCAGGTTCATAACAAATCTCTCCTTACGATTTCGTCTGCCGCAAGCATTACTCCCACCTTGCCCGAAGCAAAGTTAAGTCCGCCTTGCATCCATACCGCAAACGGCTCACGAAGCGGTGCATCCGCCGAAAGCTCTATTGACGAGCCGGAGGTAAACGCACCTGCCGACATTATAACCTTGCTGTCATAGCCGGGCATATCCCACGGCTCGGGCACAACAAAGGAGTCAATCGGTGCACCCTTTTGCATACCCTGACAGAAGGCTATAAGCCTCTGCTCATTTTCAAGGCAAACCGCCTGTATAATATCGTGTCTTGTCTCATTGCTTCGAGGTGTAACCTCAAAGCCGAGCTCCTCAAATAAAGCAGCTGTAAATGCAGCTGTTTTAAGTGCTTCCTTAACAACATTCGGTGCGTTGAAAATGCCCATAAACAAGCTTCTGTTTACACCGAGTGTTGCACCGACCTCCGAGCCGAGTCCCGGCACGGTAAGTCTGTAAGAACACAAGTCAACAAGGTCTTTTCTGCCTGCTATGTATCCGCCCATCGGGGAAATGCCGCCGCCCAAATTCTTAATGAGCGAGCCTGCGACAATATCGGCACCGACCTGTGTCGGCTCTTTTTCCTCTGTGAAAACGCCGTAGCAGTTGTCAACCATAACAATAGCACGTTTGTTGACCCTGTGGACAATTTCACAAGCCTTTTCTATTTCATCAACGCTTATAGAATGTCTTAACGAATATCCTCTCGAACGTTGAATATATACCATTCTAACCGCTTCGTCACTTGCCTCTTTTTCGATTTTCTCATAGTCAAGCTCGTCGCTTTCGGTCATATCGACCTGTCTGTAAATAACGCCGAAATCCGCAAGTGTACCCTCACCTGCGTTTTTACCGCCAATGCCTATTACGGGCTGAATTGTGTCATAAGGCGTACCCGAAACGCAGAGCATTACATCATTGGGTCTTAAAATTCCGTAAAGGCACACGCCCAATGTATGCGTTCCGCACGAAAGAGCACCTGCTCTTATAATCGCACTTTCCGTTTTGAAAATGTCTGCAACAAGCTCGTCAAGTTTATCTCTGCCCTTGTCCGAATAGCCGTAGCCCGTCGAGGTGTTAAAATCGGTTTCGTCAACCTTGTTGTTTATGAAAGCCGATAAAACCTTCTGTTGATTATATTCCCCTATTTTTTCAATCTGCGAAAACATCTTTTCCGTTTTCGCCAAAGCCTTTTCCGAAGCCGCTTTCACGGTATCGGTAAATTCAAAAAATTCTCTCATAGTTCAATAATTCCCAAATCCATATAAATTTCCCTTTCGAAGCCTATTTTATTATAAAGCTTCTCCGTTTTCAAATCGTTGCAGGCAAGAAGCACCCTCTCGCCGTCACGTTTGAAATCTCGGCAAAGACCGCTTATGCAGTCCGAAGCATATCCCATTCTGCGGAACTCCGAATCCGTCGCAACATCTCTTATAAATATGCTTTTGCCGAGCCTGTCTGCAATCGCCACCGATAAAATCGAATTTTCTCCGACCTTTATCGCTCTGACGCTTGTATATCCCGAAAATATACCTCTCGTCGTCCTTGAAAGCCATTCCTTGTACGCTCTGTCGGTATATTTTTTCAAATCCTTTTTTTCGACTGCGTTCGTCAAAATTTCGGTTTTTGACTGCATAAGCAAATCAAAAACAGGTCGCAAGCCGTCATTTATTTCGACCGACTCTCGCCCTCTCGTCAACTCTTTTTTAAGAGCCATAACGCTTATCTTGGAAAAAGCCGTAACTCCGAGCCTTTCTGTTATATCCGAGCAGCAATGCACCACAACTCCGCCGAGCCGTGTGATAAAATCGGCAAGCTCATAAAAGTCCGCCGTATCGCAAGCACAGACATAGACCTTACTGCTTTCCTTTTCGACCACAAGTGCCGTTATATCCTCGCCCTGAGTTTGCAGCCACGCACCGTCAACGCTTGTAAAATCAAGCAACGAAAACAGCGTAAATGCCGCAGCGGTATCATCAGGAAAAAACGCAGTCAAATCTTCCGCCGTGTTTTTTGATAGGTTTTCAATGAGCTTAATCATTTGCAAGCTCCCTCGCCAAACACTCCGCAAGTTTTTCAACCGCTTCTATATCCTCTTTTTTAGCAACGCAAGACTGCGAATGAATATATCGTGTCGGAACGGAAATTGCCGCCGTGCGCACGCCCTTGCCCGACTTATGAATTGCCGCCGCATCGTTACCGCCTGCAACAACAGTCTTTGTCTGACATTTTATGCCGTTCTTTTCAGCCAGCTCGAACGCTCTTTTGTAAAGCTCAACGTCATAAACCGTGCCCCTGTCCATAAAGCTTACAACCGCACCGTTTCCGAGCTTGCAAACCTTTTTCTGATCGGGGGTATCGGGCAAATCCGCCGCCGTTGTACCCTCAAGCACTATTGCATAATCGGGCGCAACACTATACGCCGCAACCGCAGAACCTCTTGTTCCGATTTCCTCTTGAACAACGAAGCAAACAGTTAAATCATACGGCTGCTCTCTTGACAAAATATCAAGTAAAATCTGACAGCCTACTCTGTCGTCAAGTGCCTTTGATTTTATAAATCCGTCGCCGAATTCAAGATATTCGGACACGAAGCACACCTCGTCGCCCAAGCTGACATATTCCTCCGCCTGCTTTCTCGACTGAACACCTATATCAACATACATATCCTCGATTTTAGGAACTTTATAAAGTTCGTCGGAGGAAAGATGATGCAACGCCTTTGCGCCGATAACTCCGTAAATATCCGCTACCTTAACACGCCTGCCGAAAACGACTCTTTCGTCAATTCCGCCTACGGGTGCTATTTTTATATATCCGTCGTCGGTAATATAGCTTACCATAAAGCCGACCTCGTCCATATGAGCACTGAGCATTACCTTTTTGCTTGCTCTGCTCTTGCCCGACTTTTCGACAATAACATTGCCGAGTGCATCAACCGAGTATTTGCAATCCGACGGAATTTTTGAAATTATATACTCTCGAACAGCCTTTTCCCTGCCCGAAATACCGTTGAGAAGGCAAAGCTCTTTAAGCATTTTCATTACCTCCCGCAATGTATTCGGCAATAAGTCTGCCCGTATTTTCGACATCCGAAACCGACACGACCTCTACGCCCGTATGCATATAGCGAAGCGGTATTGATATAAGTCCGCTTATAAAGCCGCCCCTTGCTATTGTCATACCGTCGGCGTCCGTGCCCGTTCTTCCGCCCATTATTTCAAGCTGATACGGAATACCGCACCTCTTAGCCGTACCGATAAATCTCTGCGACATATCATAATCAAGCGAAGAGGAAACGCCTATCATAGGCCCTTTCGAAAGCTCTCCACACTCCTCTGAATTGCTGTCGGGAGTATCTGCAAAGCTGACGTCAACCGCAATAAGCTCTTTCGCCTCTGCGTTAAACGCAGCCGTTTTAGCACCGCTGCCGCCGACTTCTTCCCGTGTCGAAAAAGATATCGTAATTTTCTTTTTGCAGCCCTTTTCTCTCAAATATTCCAAAGCGCAGATAAGGCTCGCCATTCCGGCTCTGTCATCAAGAGCACCGCACGAAACCCTGTCGCCCAAAAGCTCGGTAAATTCAGAATTTACCGTAACCCTGTCGCCGAGACTTACGATTTCCTTTATTTCATTTTCGGAAAAGCCTGTATCAATAAGCACGTCGCTCATTTTCATACCGTTATTTTCCGAATTGCCACGAAGATGCGGGGGTGTACTGATTACAATTCCGCTTATATTCTTTTTGCCGTGAATTGTAACCTGCTGTGCGCCGAGCTGCCTTGTGTCAATATGACCGCAAGCGTCAACTCGCAAAAAGCCCTCGGGTGTGATTGCCGTAACAATCATACCCACCATATCCATATGAGCGTCAAGCAACACTCCGTCGCCCTCGCCGTCAATAGTCAAAATGACGTTGCCGAGAGCGTCGGTGTGAACATCTCCGTATTCTTTTAGATATTTTTCAGCTATCGGGACAATTTCCTGCTCACAGCCTGAAACGCCTGCGCCGATTGTCAAATCCTTTAATATTTGACGAACATCCATTATAAGTAACTTCCTTTGTTAAATTTCAGCTCCGCCGACAGGTCTTATAGCAAGTACATAGCATGAGCCCTCGCCGAATACCGCTTCAAGAGTTGACTTGTACTCGTCGAGCAAATCATTGGGAACAAAAGCTTGAATTGTGCCTGCAAATCCGCCGCCGTGAACTCTCCATGCGCCCTTTCCGTCAAGCACCTGCTCACTCAAGGCAAGAGCAATCGAAACAGGCTGAATTTCCGGCTGCTTTGTGGCAAAGACATTCTGATTATACATATAAGAGGAGTCGCCGCTTTCGATAACAAGCTGCTTGAACTTCTCAAAATCATTCTTTTTAAGAGCGTCAACCTCACGCAAAACTCTCTCGTTATCCTTGTAGAAGTGTATAGCACGCAAAACTGCTCTGTCGCCTACCGCTTCACGAAGCTCGGGGATTTTTGCAAAGAACTCTTTTTCGTCAACCTCACGCAAAACCTTCTTTGAGAACTGAGCCGCTACGCTTTCCATTTCAAGTCTGATAGCCGCATATTCATCTGTAAGATTTGAGTGGCTTCCCTTTGTGTCAACAATGCAAAGAGAATGACCGCAGGAAGCAAAGTCAAAATCAACCTTTTCAATTACAGGCTCTGACGGGTCCTTGAAGTCAATAGTAATAAAGCTGCCGACAGAGCAAGCCATCTGATCCATAAGACCGCAGGGCTTACCGAAGTATTCATTTTCCGCATACTGTGCGATTTTTGCGATTGTAACGGGGTCAACCTTGCCGTCGTTGTAGAGGTAGTTGAGCATTGTGCCGACAAGCACTTCATATGCCGCCGAGGACGAAAGTCCCGAGCCCGAAAGAACTCTCGAAGTCGTAACAGCGTCAAAGCCGCCGATTTTATATCCGTTGTTCAAGAAGCCCTGACATACGCCTCTTACAAGTGCGGGAGAATGACCCTCCTCGTCTGCGTGAACGCTCAAATCGGAAAGGTCAACAACGTCCATTGCATAGCCTCTCGATTTTACTCTTACAATATTTTCGTCATTTTTGGAAGCTACTGCGATAGCGTCAAGGTTAATGCCTGCCGCAAGAACTCTGCCGTGGTTGTGGTCGGTGTGGTTTCCGCCAACCTCCGTTCTGCCGGGTGCAGAGAAAAGTCTTACGTCTCTGTCAGCCGAGAAAACCTCGTCAAAATCGTCGGCAAGAGAGCAATATCTCTCATACTGTGCCTTAACGTCAGCTTCGCTGACATAAACCCTTTTAAATCTATCATCAAGCTTTCCGTTCTTAATTTCTTCTCTTAATTGTGCAGTTGTACACATCTGCCTTTCATCCTTTCAGTTTTGTTTGTTTTCTTTTATTTTTGCCGATTTCGCCTTTGCCGAATTGTTGTAAAGGTCAATAAAGCCGTTAATTCCGAGTGTCGCAACCCCTGAAATTGTAAATATGATGACCAACGGCAGCATAAACGCAAGCGAAAACGGATTATATACGTTTCGTCCGACCATACTGTATGAAATAATCTTCGGCATAAAGCCGATAAGCGAGAGCAGGATATATTTATAATAATCGAAGCCCATTGCTCCGTACAGCTGGCTTACTGTGTTTATCGGGATATTCGGAACAAGCCGTAACGCTACGAGCAGACCGCCTTTTCCCGAAAAGTCCGACTCGAAAATCTTGTCAAAATTTTCGTACCGACTCAAAAGCTTGTGGACAACACCGCCTCCGAGGTGCTTTCCCCAAAAATATTTAGTTGTCAAAAGTATAATGAAGCCTGCAATGTTTATAAGCACCGCAATATACGTCGGGAACACCATACCTGCGATAACGCACACCGCAGAAATAGGTATCGGCACAATGACCTTTGCAATGTAAATGAGCAGTATCGCAATTACAACAAGCTCCTTTACCTGTATTGCCGCCACGGCGTCCTCGAAGTCTGCGAGCATTTTCAAAAGCTCGTCATATCGCTCCGCAAACTCTTTTACCTGCATAAGCATTGTAAGTCCGAGCAGAGCCACTGCGATTAAAATAAGTGCAATGCCTAAGAAATTGAGCAAGCTCTTGCGGTTTATTCTTTTTTTCGCCAATCGCTCCACCACACCTTCAGCACATACAATATCATTATAATTTTATAACATAATCGCTTCAAGGTCAATCAATTTATTACTTTTCCTGTCGCTTTTGTTTTCAAAATCGGTAAAATATGTTACAATACAAATAATATTATCTTACACGGAGGAATAATTATGCCGAAAACCGTCATACTTGATGCCCAAACAACAAATCCCGGTGATCTTTCTTGGGAATGGCTCAAAGAATACGGCGAGCTTGAAATATACCCGAGAACACCGAAGGAGCTTATTGCAAAAAGGTGCGAGGGTGCGGATATTGTCATAACCAATAAAACGCCGCTTGAAAAATCAGACCTTGAAAAAATGCCGTCTCTTAAATTCGTAGCAGTTCTTGCAACGGGCTACAATGTTGTCGATACCGCATATCTTAAAGAGAAAAACATACCCGTATCGAATATCCCGTCATATTCCACGCAGGCGGTGGCACAGCTTGTTTTCGCTCACATAACAGAGCATTACAACGCAGTTGCGCTTCATTCTCAAGATGTTAAAAACGGCGGCTGGAGCAGCTGTCCCGACTTCTGCTATCAGCTGACTTCGCTTACCGAGCTTTACGGCAAAACGATAGGAATAATCGGCTTCGGAAAAATCGGACAGGCGGTAGCCGACATAGCCGAAGCTTATAAAATGAACATTTTGGCTGTATCGGGGCACGAAACCGATCAGTCGGGCAGAAAAAATTTCAAGTGGGCAACACTTGACGAATTGGCAAGGGAGTCTGATATTATTTCGCTCCACTGTCCGCTTACAAAGGAAACGGAAAACCTGATAAACGCCGATTTCCTTTCAAAAATGAAGCAAAACGCAATCCTGATAAACACCGCAAGAGGTGCGGCGGTTGACGAACAGGCTCTCGCAGACGCTCTCAATTCGGGCAAGGTAGCAGGCGCAGGTGTAGATGTGCTTTCGACAGAGCCGCCGAAAGCCGACAATCCGCTTTTGAGCGCAAAGAACTGCACAATCACTCCCCATATCGCCTGGGCGGCATATGAGACTCGTGAAAGACTTATGGGAATTCTTAAAAACAACATCAAAGCCTTTTTCAACGGCAGCCCGATAAATGTTGTGAATAAATAAGCAAAACGAAAGCCGAGAGTAAAAACTCTCGGCTTTCTGTTATGTTTTTTATGCTTTTAGAGATTTAACAATTCTTTTTTCTTTGTATCAAATTCTTCCGGAGTTATCGCTCCGATATCAAGAAGTTCTTTTAATCGCTTAACCTCTTCTATAGGGTCTTTGCTCGGTGCGTCGGAAGCATGTGAAATTTTCTTTCCAAATTTCCCGACTATTCCCGATACGCCCTTTTTCACGTCATCTATTGTGTTTGACACCTTTTGTTTTATTTCTTCCTTTGTCTCGGATTCGGGTTCAACCACAATTTCTCCGTTCGATATTTTATCGATTATGTTCAAATCATTTTCGTATTCATCTTCGCTGTAATCAAATGTTGCCTTATCTAAAGACTCACTCAATCTTTTTGCCATAGGCATCATTGATGCAAAATTTAATCCACCCGAAATAACGCCGCCGATTATCGGAATTGCTTTTGAAGCACTTTGAGCCACAGTGGTCTTTGTAACTTTCACACCTATTGCCTTTCCTATTTGCTTGATTATCGGATACCAAAAAGTCTTAGTTAAAGCCTTTTGCGGCAATTTCTTTAATGTTGTATTTGCAATTTGTGTTGACAGAACTCTTACGCCGGACACTGCTCCCGACACTCCAAACATAACTCCACAATACATAATGAGTTGGGATTTGACTTTTTCGTCATCAATTTGACCGTCAACCCATAAATCTCCGCCGCCATATAAATATGACAATTCTTGTGCTAAGCGGAGTGCCATTCCAAAAAATTGCATTACATCTGCCGGAATTGTGGCTGCCATTACAAGACCACCCGGCATACCGGCAACAAATGAGGCTACTGATGATTGGCTTGTTCGTTTTATTATAAGTTTATTTGCTGTATTGGAAATATCCTCTCTTGATACTCCCGCATCAATTGGTCCTAAGTTGATTATATCTTGGACATTTATACCTGTTCCTGCTAAGTGTTCTTCCAAAAATTTATCTCTGTTGACTTTTACACCCGGAATTTTTATTGATGTTGTAATAATGTCTTCTAAAGAAATATTGTTTGATAGTTGTTTGGTGCTATTTGTATTTTCCATATTATTCAACCTCCGTTTCAATTATATCATTTAATAAACATTTCCGTCAATTTAATTGTAATTTAACGAAGCTGAATTAAATTATCTATAATTTTCTTTTCAAGTTCTTTTTGTTGACTTGCAGTTAAGCAGTTTGATGTTCGTACGAGTACGGTTCCTACTACCGTATGTGTTCCGGAAGCTGTTCTTGTACCGTCAAATGTTGCAAGATAATCCCTTCTTTTAATTGCATCATCTTCTGTGGCATAAACTTCAATGCATCCTCCGCCGTCTGTTCCGTTTTCGATAATTGTACCGTCAAGCCAAAGTTTATCCTTTTCTTTGATTTGGCTTGAAGCAAAGTATATCGCCGCTGTGTATCCTCCGGCTTTGTTCAAATTGCCGTTTGGATCGTTATCCTCTGTAACTGCCGAATATCCTGTGATAGTGTCAATGTCCTTTATTCTGCTAATAACAAATGCTTCGCTTGGATTAGTAACTTGTTTCATAATTTTTATACTGTCTTCAAGTTCGGATTTAACAGACAAGAGGGTTTCGTTTGCCTTTGTATAACTGATTTTCTTTAAATTATCATTTACGAGTGCGTTAATTTTTTCGGCATTGCCCTCTTTTTTCGGTATTTCAACAATACTTGCTTTTGCATCTGTTATTGCCGTTTCAAGAGCGGAGATTGTAGAATTATCATATGGCTTTTCTTTTGAATCTATCAAAGCTTGGCTGTCAGATATGGACTTTTCAAGCGTTGCTTGTTCGGCTTCAATGCGTGAACATTCGCTGTTGTAGGCGGCTACAGCCGCCTTTTTTTCTTCTCCGCAACCGGTGAATATTATTGTTATCATGCTGATTATTACGATAATAATTCCTAATGTTTTAATGTTTTTCATAGCTTTATTTCTCCTTTTTATTATGTTCTTTAATCATTTTCCGAATCCACTTTTCGCTATAACCGTACTTTGTTGCAAGCTGCCGTATATTTTTGCCGTCATATTCCGCAACAATCCTCGATGCGATAAATTCGCTTGTGAAAAGATTTACCGGAAAAGTGATTTGCTGACCCCGATATGTAGAGTAAAGCTTTACTGCCGCCTCAATTCCAAGCGTATTTGCAATTTCGTTATACACGCCGTTGAGATATTCGCTCTCAATCTCTTTCGGATCCATACCTGCATAAACCTCTCTCATTCTTACTGCCTCCTATTATGATTTATCCTCTCGGATTTGTATAGAGCGACAGTTCATAGGAACAATTCCTTGTAAACTTCCGTTCGCTCATAATAGGTCTTGTAAATTTCGCGAATGAAAAAAGCGGTTTTTACGGCAGCCGACAAGCGTCATAAATGAATAAAAAAATACCCCTCTCCGACATCACATCGGAAAGGGGTATTATTAAAATCGTTTATTTGTTGATTTTATCGGTAAGTACAAAATCGTATTGATAGCTTCTTTCAAACGGAACGGCTTCGCCGCTGTTCGGGTCTGTTACCGTGCCGCTGAAGGTAATAACGGTTTTTCCGTCAACGTTTTTATAATCGGCGTCAATCATATACGGCTTTTGGAAATCGGCAGTCTCCTTGCGAAATTCGTCGAGATCCGCCTGAACGGTTTCATACTGCTCCGTCTTTTTCTGCCTTTCGGACGAAGTGTGCAAGAACTTGTGCTCATTATAACCGAACATCACGTCGGCGCAATACGAGCCGCCGTTTTTCGCAGCCTCAATATTGGCAGGACTGCTTACCGCCGCCGTATAAATGGGATTTGCTTTTGAAGCGCATATAAACGCAACAACGGCAATCGTCAAAACAGCCAAACAGCAAATCAACGCTTTCTTTTTCATATACACACTCCTTTAATTATCGGCTGTGCTCTTATATTTTGCACAGCGACATAAATAATTGAAACAAGCTGCTTTTGCTTTGTTTCAATCCCATTATACTTTAATTTCCAAATATTGTAAACGTATAAAATATAACAAAAATTACAACAAATAATTTTAACAGATAAAACAAAAACCGATTTTATCAAGGCGAAACACCTGCCAAAATAAAATCGGTCTGTTTTACTGTTTTATATATTCTCTCAAAACTCTTTCGAGCCTTGCCATCGGAAGCCCCACAACATTGAGATAATCGCCGTTGATTTTTTCGACAAGCAATGCGCCCTTGCCCTGTATGCCGTATGCGCCTGCCTTGTCCGACGGCTCTCCCGTTGCGATATAAGCCTTGATTTCTCCCTCACTCAAAGTATAAAACTTGACCTCGGTTTTCTCACAAAACACAGTCTTTTTATCTCCGAGTCTTACGCAAACACCCGTAAAAACATTGTGCGTTCTGCCCGAAAGCAATGATAACATTGAAAAAGCATCATTTTCGTCCTTTGGCTTTCCCAAAATTTTTCCGTCGAGCGCCACAACCGTATCAGCCGATACAACGAGTGTATTTTCGTCAACCTCTACGGCATCTCCCTTTATCTCGGCAAGATATTTGACCGCTTCGTCGGGCGTTATATTCTCCGGCAATGTTTCATCTGCGCTTGAGGTCTTAACCTCGAAGTCATAGCCTGCATTTTTCATTATTTCTTTTCGCCTCGGCGAACCCGAAGCCAATACTATTTTCATTTCTTATCTCCGTAAACCTTATGATAAACCTTCATAATTCCGACCTGCGTTTTTGAATCCCTGATTTCATTGTTCATTACCATTTGAAACGCCTTTTCAAGCGGAATTTTTCTGACCTCAAGGAACTCGTCATCATCAAGGTCTTGCGAGGTAAAGCTCAAACCCTTTGCAAAATACATATGGATTATTTCACCGCAATATCCCGGAGTGGGATATAATTTGCCCAAATCCTCATATTCACTTGCAATCGTTCCCGTCTCCTCACGAAGTTCACGCTTACCCGCTTCAAACGGGTCTTCGCCGTATTCAAGCTTGCCTGCCGGAAGCTCCAAAACAACTTCTGCGTACGGGTATCTGAATTGCTCGACAAACATAAGCTCGTTATTCTCGGTAAGTGCCGCAACACAGACTCCGCCCGGATGCTCCACTATCTCTCTTTTGGCAACTGTGCCGTCGGGCAAAAGCGCATCGTCAACACGCAAATTTATAATTTTGCCCTTAAATATATATTCTTGATTTATGGGTTTTTCGGTCATATCCATAATAAATTCACTTCTTTCGGAATATATCTTAATATCAAATACCAAATCAGAGGTTGTTGATATTATGTGTTTTAATTACAATGCTTTACAAGAGCATATCGAGAAAATCGAAGAAAGCTTTGACTTCGTGTCGATTTCTTCCATAGGCAAAAGCTGGTGCAAGCGAAACATTTACTCGCTGAGTATCGGTGAAGGTGAGAGCAGTGTGCTTTTCCTATCCGATTTTTCCGACACAGCAGGAATAACAAGCGAAATTCTGCTGACATTTTTTGAACGGCTTTGTATCGCTTATAAAAACGATTTGAAAATTTCCGCCGTTAAAATAAGGAGTATCTTGCGTGATCAAAAAATTGTTATCGTGCCAATAACCAACCCCGACGGTCTTGAAATTTCCTATTCTAACGGAGAAAATGCACTCTGCTACAAGGGTCTTGTGCAAAGAGCCGCCGACAATAATTTCACCAAATGGATTTCAAACTCAAGAGGTGTGGAAATAGACAAAAACTTCCCTTACCGTTTTTCCGATGCACAAAGCACTGTGATAAAGCCGTATGCGTTCGGATACAAAGGACCGTCAGAAACGAGCGAACCCGAAACGAAAGCCATTGTATCATTCTGCAAGGATATACGTCCGAAATATGCAATCACACTGTCCTGTTCGGGCGAATACATATCCTGCCAATGCTCAAAATGTGCCTCTGACTGTGCTATGATGACACAGGTGTTCAAGAGCGTAAGCGGCTTGCCGATTAAACGCATTAAGCCGTGTGAGGCTTACGGCAGCTTCGGCGGTTGGTTTGCCAAAAGCTTTTCTGCGCCGTCGTTTTGCTTTTCCGTTTCAAAACGGAGCGTTGCCGACCTCAAAAGTCTTTATGACAAATACGAAGAGCTGCTGCTTTTGTCGTCGATTATGTGATTACTCGCCGTACTTTTTAATAAGCTCCTTGTAGTGCCTGCCCTTTTCTTCAAAATTCTTATATACGTTATAGCTTGATGCCGCAGGGGAGAGAAGGCAAATCTTTCCCTCTGCGGTAAGCTTATACGCTTCTTTTACAGCCTCTTCAAGGTCAGCCGCCTTGACAAGCTGCTTTTGACAAGCTTCTTTTGAAAGCTTACCGATTATTTTATGCCCTGTCTCGGGCGTACCGATAAGATTTTTAACAGAGCACTTTTCAAGATAATCGCAAAATTCCGAATAATCTATGCCTCTGTCCTTGCCGCCGAAAATAAGAGTATCAACATTCTTTAACGCCTCAACCGCACATTCTACGGCATGCGGAATTGTCGCTATGCAGTCATTATAAAAGGTAACGCCCTTAAACGTGCCGACCTTTTCCATTCTGTGTTCAATTCCCGAAAAGCTCTCAACGCCTTTTTCACAATCCTTGTCGCTAACGCCAAATGCCTTTGCCGCACGGTAAGCGAATATAACGTCCTGCTTGTTATGAACACCCAAAAGATGCTCGTTACGTACCTCAAAGGGAAGCCTGTCATTTACGGAAACTCCGATTTTTTCAGCCTTTGTCGAGTCGAGCTTGACATATTCGGAAACGCCCTGATCCGCATTATATATAAATGTATCGTTCTCGTTTTGATAATTCATAATGTGGAGCTTTGCGTTTACATAGCCCGTAAAACCACCCTTGTAATGATCAAGGTGCTCCTCGTAAATATTTGTGAGAATAGCGACCTCGGGCGAAGCGTGAGTAAATTCAAGCTGGTGCGACGACATCTCAATAACGGCGTAGGTGTCGGGCGTAACGCTCTCAAGTGGTTCAAAAACGGGCACGCCGATATTGCCGATAAGCCTTGCATCCTTGCCGGCCGTCTTTAACATTTCATATGTGAGCGTAGAGGTTGTGGTTTTGCCCTTTGAGCCGGTTATTCCGACCTTGTGGCAATCCGCAAAACGCAAAAACATATCAACCTGACAGGTAACCTCTGTGTTTTCGTTTACTTCAACATCACGGAAAGATATTCCGGGGCTTTTCATAACAACGTCAAAGTCGTTTACGCAATCAAGGTAACCTTCGCCGCAAACGATCTTGATATTCTCGCCGTCCGGAGTGACCTTGTTTTTGTCGGCAACGGTCAATTCTTTTTCGGGCAAATGCTTTTTAATATAGGAAAGTGTGGACTGACCCTCTCTGCCGAAGCCGAGTATCAGCACAGACTTGTCTTTTAGGTAATCAATTATCTTCGGCAACATATTTATACATCTCCATTACAATATAAAGAAATTCATCGGGAACGCTGTTAAGAGCGTTATATTCTTTTAGTAAATTTTCATCTATTGTGCTTTCATCAACATTTTCTCTAAATCTCTTGCAGAGAAGCGGAAGCTCTTTTCCGTCCTTTTCAAGCTTTTTGCAAAGGCTCATAAGAGCGAAATTAAACTCCGACTTTGTGCCTACGCACTCAAACGGCTTCAAATCCGTAATGCCCGCAAGTCCGTCAAAATCAGCGGTACAATCGGGATCATCCAGCATATCGTTACCGAAAATCGAAACCAATTTATCATATTCGATAAACGGCGATAAAATCGTGAAAACAAATAAGCATTTCGCACATTTACCGCACCAAACATTTTTCTTACTGCCTCTGTTACAGCTTCTAAACGTTTCGTGATACTGCGTGAGCGATGCAAACATTTTAGCTATCTGCAATTCCGAAAACGGACGCAAAAGGCTGAAATATTCAATGCCGTCGTAGCCGAAAATATTCTTTTGAACATAAGCGGTGAAATCCTCCTCGAACTCATACGATTTCGAATACTGATGATTGACGTTTACGCCCTCAATATTTGTTTCGTTTGCGCTCGACTCGTTGGAAAGCACAATGTACTTGCCTCCGACAAGGTACGCACAGTAAAGCGACAGAAACGCAACTATTGCGGAAAACGGGGTATGCCCGTTCAAAAAGCCTTCCGAATTCAGCTTTAGTAAATTTTCATCTATAGTCCTATAAGTCCTTACAATATCCTTTTCGTTATAGCCTGCCGCAAGCACCGTATCGGTTCTCGCCTTTTGGTCATTTACCGTAAAGAACATATTTTTATCCTTGAAATCTTTAAGCAATGAAGCCGTAACGCAGCTGTCCTTGCCGCCGCCGACGGGAATAAGATTTATACCGTTTGAATTATACGCCTGCGGATGCATATGGTGCTCAAGCTCTTCATTGACTTTAATTTCCATAAAGCTCTCTTCGTCTGTTTCTATACCGTTTATATAGAAGAACTCCGACAAGCCGCCGAAATAGAGCTTCTTATACCATTTTATATCCTTTTCGGAAAGATATCCGCATTTTACGTTTACTGTTTTCGGACAGGCACACTTCCAATAGCTTATAAGCTCGACCATACCGAGATTAAACACTATTTTCTCGGCAATTTCCGAATTGTAATCGTTAGCTATATTAAGTTCTTTGACGGGAATTCTCGTTGACGGATGAAAATCGCACAAGCCGTCGATAGAAAAGTCAAAAGCTATTTTAATTTCATCGTTTTCCCTTGTGAGCTGCCAACCGTTATATGAAAATGACGGATATTTCTCACGAAGCTGTAAAAATTTCTCGTTTGACACAAAAATCACTCCAAACTTTTATCATTTTATTATACGTTTTCCGCCGTTAAAAATCAATACCATTATATATTTACAAATTCGACGATATATGTTACGATAGACACAATAAAGTTGGGTGTTCATTATAATATTGCCAAGCCTTCAAAAAAGTCTAATAAAAACGGCATAAAAAGAGAGGAGATATAAAAATGAAAAAGACTTTCGCAATAGCTCTTACTATGATTTTGGTTATCAGTTTATGTGGATTTTTCGCCTTTTCATCCTCACCCGAGATTTATCACGGCGAAAGCGATGGATTTATTTGCGGTAACATTCTCGTTGACGAAGCGTATTTCCCCGATGCCGCAAACGACGTGCAAACGCCAAATAAATTTTTCGCAAATGCAAATTCAGCTTGGCTTTTCTATGATTATCTCACAACAGCTCAAAAAACAGTCTACAACGCAATAGTTCAAGCCGAAGCAGGACTCAATATCGGTGCGGACACTTCTACGGAGGCTGTTATCGGCATCACAGTTCCCGCAAGGCAGATTTCGGGCAACTCAGCCGACGCATTAAAGGCCGCTTTGCAAAATGCCGTTATCGGTGCTATGTCTGCGGTTATCGAGGATTATCCTCAATACTTCTGGCTCAGCGGATACAAAATTTCTTACGGCTATTCCTATGATTCGGCAGGTAATTATTGGATTACCTCTATGGACCTTTACACAACCCTTGAAACAAATGACTATCAAAACTTCGCTACGGTTCGCTCTTGTTATTCTCAGATGATGACGGCTGTTAATAACTTTACCGTCAGCGGCTCGTCACGCTATGCAAAATGTAAGTCAATTCACGATAAAATATGTGAAATGACGGTGTACACCATGAACGTTCCTATGGCACACCAGCCGACAGGCGTATTCATAAGCGGTCAGGCTGTCTGCGAGGGCTATGCGGAGGCGTTCAAGCTCATATGTGACCGTGAGGGTATTCCGTGCATACTTGTTGTCGGCACAGGCAACGGCGGAGCGCACAAATGGAACTATGTTAAAATGGAGGACGGCAAGTGGTACGGTATGGACGCCACTTGGGCGGATCAGGGAAACTCAGGTACATTCTATGATTACTTTATTGTAGGCTCGGAGTCGCTTTCCTCAAGTGCTTTCGGTACACAAACGAAATTCGGAAACGGCAAAGAGACCTCGGCAAGCCACATAAACACAGGTGCACTGTTCAGCTACAGTGGCTTCGCTTTGACCTATCCCACAATTTCACAAACTGCTTATTCTTCTGTTTTGGTAAGTCCGAGTGCTTCGGCGACCTTTGACAATCAAAAGGGTATGCTTTTCTTCTCAAAGGATGCCGATATCCGTTCGTCAATCTTTTGTATAGCTTCTCCGAGCTATGCACCGTCAAATAACAAGGCAACTGTTTCGGGCACGACAACAGGCGGAACGCTCACGGTAACAAGCCCCACAGCGGTTGAATACACCCTTGTGCGTTGGGGCGACGTAAATGCCGACGGCAAAACAGATTTTACGGACAACGCTTTGATTGAAGAAGCGGCGATACAGGAAGCGGAGTTTACAAACGAAGCTTGCTTTAATGCCGCAGACTACAATCAGGACGGCGTTATAGACGCTTTCGATATGTTCTATTCCGACCTCTATGTGAACACGGGAAAGCTTCTCAACGGCTGATATAAAACATAAAGATATAAAAGGATTGTAAAAGACTTATGTTTTTTACGATCTTTTTCTGTGCAGTTTTGCACGAAATATAATGCAGTTTTGCATTGAATATTGACAAAGTGTAATTAAATACGATAATGAATTTATAAAACACAGTGAAAGAAGACGACTGAAATGAGCAAGTCAAGAAAAGCGGTAAAGTATATTTTCCTTGCATTTCTCGCAGTGTTGGTAATAATCCTCGCAGTTAATTTCATAATTGATTTTGTCGTACACGACAGGAAGTGGGCTTGTGAACAGAATTTTGAAACAACTCTGCCCGAAAAGCTGCACGAGGATTATTATGCTTCAACAGGACCGAGCTTTCACGGCGACGGAATACATTACTCTGTATATTCACCGAAAAAAGAAATACCGAGCGACTTTTTTGCCGATTTTTCCGACGGTTGCAATCCCGAGTATAAGGAGGAAATTTTGAGTTGGCTTGATGAAATCAACGCACCTTCGGAAAACCGCCCTGACTTTGAAAATCCATGCCGTGTAAAGCTGATTCAAAAGTATGAAAACAAGTTGTATTTGCTTTACGACCAAACCGCAAACAAATTTTATGTCATTCAATGGACGCAGTAAATTAAAAATGAGTTTTATTTATGAATAAAAATTCACTTAAAGTTATTTGTTTAATTTTATGCATGCTTTTGCTCACATCAACCGTTTCTTTTGCTGCTACACCGCAAGAGGTTTCAACGGATGATTTCTTAACAGCAATCAACACCGAACTTGCTGAAAATCAAACAAGTGTTGAAGAAGAACTCAACAACAGTATTGCAGAATATGAACAGTTGAGAAGTGTTTGCTCAGATACGGTTCAAAAAGCAAAATTTACAGAACTGATTGAAACCTTAATAGAATTAAGAGACGAATACTTGCTTGAAAATTCCGGAGCAGCCTGTTATTCTGTTCATCCGATTTATGCAACTGAAGTAGCCTCTGTCATTGCTTACTTCAAATTACACGATTACCGTTTATCTGCCGAATTGCTTACGCATATGAAAGCCAATAAAGTTTTGGATTCCGAATACGATCCGTTTTATGGCGGAGATATTTGCGAAACCGCTCTTTTTAAGCAAATACATTCAGATAGCACAACAAGCGGTAGCGCTGCTTTTCTAAATTCCGGCAGCAAGTTTGACAAAGACGCATACTATGCCATACATCGTTTTGATTATGTTAAAACGAGTAGATATACTATGATTATCACCGACAGATATGATTATGAGTCAGACAAAGAATATACCAGTATAGCCGGAGTTGCCATAAGCAAAATGTATAAAGCACAACAGGATGGGTATTTGACACCTTTTTATATAAAAGTGTATTGTTCAAGTGCCGCCTAAAGTTTCATATCAACTGCATTTTAATTCAGCAGCTTTTCTTTACTCGCCTCAACCGCTTCTTTAAGCCGCTGAACAAGCCGTAAAAGTAAAAGGACTGTAAAAGACTTATGTTTTTTACGGTCTTTTTTATTTTCTTTGATTTTTGTTGTTGCTATATTTGTGCAAATGTGCTACAATTTTTATTGTTGATATGAAAATTATGTTCATTTTCATAAAGATAAATTATTTTCAGATATTGGAGTGATCCCTATGAAAACCTACACATCAAACAACATCAGAAACATTGCCGTTGTCGGACACGGCGGAAAGGGTAAAACCACCCTTTGCGAAGCAATGCTTTATGTTGCAGGCGCAACCGACAGACTCGGTAAAGTTGCTGAAGGAAATACCGTTCTCGACTTCGACGCTGAGGAAAGACGCCGTAAATCGTCGGTTTCTTCCGCTATGGCGGCTATTGAATGGGACAACACGAAACTTAATATAATCGACGCTCCCGGTCTTTTTGACTTTGAGGGCGGAGTTGCCGAAGCTGTCAGAGCGGCTGAAGCTGTACTTATAGTTACCTCGGCAGGCTCGGGTGTAGACGTCGGCACGGAAAAAGCATTTAACGCAGCGGAGAAAAAGGGTATTGCCAAATTCTTTGCAATTACAAAAACAGACTCAGACCACAGAAATTTCTACAAAACCTTTGAAGCTCTTAAAGAAGTTTACGGCAACAAGCTCTGCCCGACAATCATTCCTTATATGGAGGGCAACATCACAAAATGCTATGTAAACCTTATGACAGGTATGGCTTTCGAATATGATGCAGACGGCAACGCTAAAAAGGTTGACGTTCCGAACGACCCCGTAATCGAGGAAATGACCTCTGCGTTTATGGAAGCGGTCGCAACGACAGACGAGGCTCTTATGGATAAATTCTTCGAGGGCGAGAAATTCACTCAGGAGGAAATTCTTAAAGGCTTGTGTCTCGGAATTTTCGACGGCTCGATCTATCCCGTTTATGCGGTTTCCGGTCTTACGGCGGCAGGTGTTGACCAGCTTCTTTACGGTCTTGCTTGGTCCGTACCCGGCGCATTCGGCTACGCAGGCGAAACGGCGACAACCGAGGACGGAGAAGAGGTAATTCTTCCCTGTGATGACAAAGGACCGCTTGCGGCAATCTGCTTCAAAACCGTTGCAGACCCGTTTGTAGGAAAAATGTCCTTCTTTAAGGTTGTATCGGGCAAGCTCACATCCGAAACACAGGCATATAATTTCCGCACCGAAGCTATTGAGAAAATGGGTAAAATCGTTACCGTTAAGGGCGGAAAGCAGGAGGACGCAAAGGAAATTATCGCAGGCGATATAGGCGTAGTTACAAAGCTTCAATCCGTCAAGACGGGCGACACACTTTGCGACCCGAAAAACAAGCTTAAATTAAAGGGAGTTGACTTCCCGAAACCCTGTCTTTCAATGGCGGTTATTGTTTCAAAGAAGGGCGAGGAGGAAAAGGTTGCACAGGGACTTCAAAGACTTATGGAGGAGGATCCCACAATCACATTTGCGCTCAACAAGGAAACACGTCAGCAAATCCTCTCGGGTCTCGGTGAACAGCACCTTGACGTTATCGTTTCAAAGCTTAAAAACAAATTCGGCGTTGAGGTAACGCTTGAAGCTCCGAAGGTTGCGTACCGTGAAACCATCAGAAAAGCCGTCGAAGCGCAGGGTAAACACAAGAAGCAGTCGGGCGGACACGGTCAGTTCGGCGACGTTTGGATTAAATTTGAGCCGTGTGACAGCGACTCACTTGTATTTGAAACGGCGGTTGTCGGCGGTGCAGTACCGAAGAACTACTTCCCCGCAGTCGAAAAAGGCTTGCAGGAATGTGTTCTCAAGGGCTTTGCGGCAGGCTATCCTATGGTAGGTCTTAAAGCAACTCTTTATGACGGCTCATACCATCCGGTTGACTCCTCGGAAATGGCGTTTAAGACAGCCGCTTCGCTCGCTTTCAAGGCTGCAATGCCCAACGCAAGCGTTGCAATTCTCGAGCCCGTAGGAACTCTTACGGTTGTTCTTCCGAACGACAACCTCGGCGATATTATGGGTGACGTTACAAAGCGCAGAGGCCGTGTACTCGGCACAAATCCTGCTCAAAGCGGTATGCAAGAGCTTGTAGCCGAAGTTCCTATGGCTGAAATGGGCGATTTCACAACTGTTTTGCGTTCAATCACGGCAGGCAGAGGCTCATACATCCTTGAATTCGCACGCTATGAGCAAGCTCCGCAGGCTGTTGCCGACAAGGTAATTGCCGACAGAGCCGCAAACGAAGAATAAACCACAACATATAGGGAGCTGTTGCAGATACAGCTCCCATATTTTTTGTCTTATTTAGCAAAAAACATTGAAAAATATCGATAATGTGGTAAAATATACATAGCTAAACACACAGGAAAGGTTGTTAAAAATGTCTCATTCTAAAAAATTCAAAATCATTGCGGCTGTACTTGCACTTGTCGTAGCATTAAGCGCCTTTGCCGCTTGCGGTAAAAAGGACGATATAAAGCCGGACGACACCTCAACGCCGTCGCAGACTGAAGCCCCTGCCGTATCGGGCGATATAAATCCGCTTACAGGTCTTTCGGGACTCAGCGAGTCGGCTCAGGGTAAGCGACCCGTTGCAGTCGTTGTCGAAAACTCTCCCGAAGCACGTCCTCAATGGGGACTTTGCTCTCCCGACGTGGTAATCGAGGGACTTGCAGAGGGCGGCATTACAAGAATGCTGTGGCTCTATTCCGACATTTCAAAGGCAGGCAAAATCGGACCCACAAGAAGCGCACGTCACAACTTCGTTGAAATGGCGGCAAGCTTTGACGCTATATACGTTCACTTCGGCGGAAGCTATGTTGCGTACAATCTCTTCTCCTCCGACTCTTCGTTAAATCACATTGACGGAAACAAGGGAGAGGGCAAATACTTCCAGCGTGACAAGTCGAGAAAAGCACCTCACAACGCTTGTACGACGGGCGAACAGCTCAGCAAGGCAATTTCCGACAAGAAATTCCGTACCGATATTGACGCTTCTCACGCAAAACCGTTCAATTTCGCTTCCGAAAAGAGAACACTTGCAAATCCCTGCGGCAGCGTTCAAATTAAATTCTCGGAAAGTTACAAGCACACATTTACATATAATTCGACAGACGGCTTGTATTACAACAATATGAACTCAAAGCCGATGGTTGACTCCGACGGCAAGCAGATGGCAGTAAACAATGTAATCATCATTTATTCAAACGTTGCGCTCTACAAAAACGATGCAAAGCTTGTTGAATGGAATCTCTCCGAGGGCAAGGGCTTATATGTATCAAACGGCACTTACGAGGAAATCACTTGGAAGAAGGGCTCAACGCACAATCAGCTCAAACTCTATTCGGCAGACGGAAGCGAGCTTAAAATAAACACGGGCAAGACTTATATGGGCTTTGTTCCGTCCTCAAATTCGTCGGCAACTCTTATCAACGCATAAAACTCATAGTTTTCTATTCTTTTAATGACCGAGGTCGGTTTTTCCCGATTTCGGTCATTATTTTTATAAAAATTTTTTCGTCATTTTGCCAAATTTACTTTTGTTTTTTGGTGAATACACATTCACCCAAAACAGCAGTTTTCTACGTAGTATCAAGGGTTTTCGGGGTATAAAATGCCGTCAACTCCGTTTTGTTAACATTTTCTTAATCATATTGCACAAATATTTTAATAATTTTTTGTGAAAAAAGTCTTGACAAATATTACAAAAGGTGTTATCATACAGTCACAATAAAGAAAGAGAGAGGTGACAACAATGACAGTAGACAGATATGCAACAGAAGAAAAGCTCAAGCTCATCGATGATATCGGTTCAAGCAAGACACTTTCTTGGAAGACATTCCTTAAGGCTATTGAACTCTATGCGTTGACCAGATAATCACACAGGAGTTCATCCTTAACCTTAGTGCTTTAATCTCGCTTCGGCGAGTTTACATATAACCATTACACTTTTTCATATAGAATCCTAACCCCCTTTTTAGAGAAAAGACCGCTTTATGCGGTCTTTTTTCTTTGCAAAATTTTATAAATAATGGTAAAATCTAATCAAATGATTTTATGCGGAGAGCGTTATGATAAAATTTGTCTTTTTAGATCTTGACGATACAATTCTTGATTTTCACAAAGCAGAGCAGGTCGCTTTAGCAAATACTCTTATACACTTCGACGTTGAGCCTACTCAAAGCGTCTTGGATTTGTACCACAGAATAAATAAAGCTCAATGGGAACGGCTTGAACGTGGAGAGCTGACAAGGAACGAGGTAAAGGTCGAACGCTATCGGATTTTGTATTCAAAGCTCGGCATTGACCTGTCTCCGAAGGACACAACGGCTTATTACGAGTTGCAGCTTGCGATAGGTCATTATTTCATAGACGGTGCGGAGAGCCTGTTAGAGCAGCTGAACGGCAAATATTCGCTTTATATCGCTTCAAACGGTGCTAAAAAGGTGCAAAGCAGCCGTCTTTTGAGCGCAGGGATAGAAAAATATTTCGACAGCATATTCATTTCCGAAAGCCTCGGATATAACAAGCCCGATAAACGCTTCTTTGAAAAATGCTTCAAGGAAATATCCGATTTTGACAAGTCAAAAGCCGTGATAATCGGCGACAGCTTGACCTCCGATATAAAGGGCGGCAAAAATGCGGAAATCAAAACAATTTGGTTTAATCCAACGGGGACGGAAAACGGAACTGATATTAAGCCCGATTTTGAGATTTATGATTTGTTGCAAGCACCTGAAATTCTGAAATCGATATAAATGTCACATTTCATATCAAATATCACATTGCCGTTATAAAATTCACATTTCGGTTGACGAACGCCGATTTATTTTGTATGCTTAAATTGAGGTGGTACAATGGATTACGAAGAGCTTATGAGCATTAGAATAATTCCTAAGGAAATCGCTAAATCAAAGACGAAAGCCTTGACCGATAACCTTTATCACACCCCATACAAGGATGAAATTCGCCTGTTTTCCTGTCTTAAACAAGGCGATTTGAAAAAGCTTATTTTTGAAATGAAGCAGCTCGGCGTTCAAAACATCACGGTAGGGCAAATGTCGGATGACGAATTGAAACAGCGTAAATATATGGCAGTGAGCTTTATTACCCTTGCCACACGCTATGCAATTCAAGGCGGCTTGTCCGAAAGCACGGCTTACACCTTTTCCGACGATTTTGTTCAAAAGGTTGACAAGTGCAAGACGAAAATGGGTATCAATTCGCTTATGGTTGATGCCGCAATCGAGCTTACAAACAAGGTAAGTCTTTGCAGGAAAAACCTCAACTACTCTCCGCACATAAGAAAATGTGTGGCGTATATAAATAAAAATCTTGGCGAAAAGCTGACCGTAAACAGCGTTGCCGAAAGCTGCGGACTGTCGAGCGACTATCTCTCAAAGCTTTTTAAGGAGGAGATGGGGGTAAATCTAAGCACATACATAACCCATCAGAAGTTAGAGCTTGCGCAAACTCTCTTATGGGAGGGCTACGACAACGAAAAGGTCTGCGATACGCTCGGTTTTTCAAGTCAATCACATTTCATTTCACTTTTCAAAAAGGAATACGGCATAACCCCGAGGGAATATGTCGCACTCACAAGAACATAAAAAGCGTTACGGACAAAAACCGTAACGCTTTAATTTTGTTTGTCAAATTAAAATTGACCGCTTTTCTTCCAGGTGCTCGGATAGAAAAGAATGAGCATCGGGAATATTTCAAGTCTGCCCATAAGCATACAAACAGACAGGAGAATTTTGGAAAACGGCGAGAAAATCGAGAAGTTTCCGGCCGGTCCGACGAGCGCAAAGCCCGGTCCGACGTTTGAAATACACGTTGTGACGCTTGTAAACGTAGTAATGAGGTCAAAGCCGTCAACTGCGCCGATTATCACGCAAGCTGCCGACAAAATCATCATATAGACAGAGAAGAAAACAAGCACATTGTGCAGCGTTTCCTTGCCGACGTTTTTGCCGTTGAGCCTTACCACATTGTAAGAGCGAGGATGAAGCATATGCTTAATCTCAACTACCGAGGATTTAAGCAAAATTATAACTCTCGAAACCTTTAATCCGCCTGCCGTGCTTCCTGCGCACGCACCGATAAACATCACAAGTATCAGCATCATTTTGCTGTATTCGGGCCACTTGTCAAAGTCTGCCGTGAAATAACCCGTTGTCGATATAATCGAAGCGACCTGAAAAAATGAATATCTGAAGCATTCCGCAACGGAATTGTATACGCTTCTCAAATTATAGGCAATCGTAACCGTCGCAAAGCCGACAATTCCGAGATACCAACGAAGTTCCTCGTTAAACAAAGCCGTGCGAAGCTTTCTTATAAGCAACAAGAAATAAACATTAAAATTCACGCCGAAGGCTACCATGAACACGGCGATAACCATATCGATAGCAGGGCTTGAATATGCGCCGATGCTTGTGTTTTTAATTCCGAAACCACCCGTACCTGCCGTTCCGAAGGCATGAACTACCGAGTCAAAAAACGGCATTTTGCAAATAAGAAGCGCAACAATCTCCGCAATCGTGAGGAAAATATATATCAAATACAAAATAAGCGAGGAGCGTTGAATTTTCGGCGTGAGCTTACCTGCCTCGGGTCCCGGAATCTCGGCACGCATTATATGCATCGAATACTCCTTCGACATCGGCATTACCGCCATCATAAATACGAGTATTCCCATTCCGCCTATCCAGTGGGTAAAGCTTCTCCAAAACAGCACACCCTTGCCGAGCGCCTCAATGTCCGTCAATATGCTTGAGCCCGTTGTGGTAAAGCCCGAAACGGTTTCAAAAACAGCGTCGATATAGCTCGGTATCGCACCGTCAACGGTGAACGGTATAGCTCCTATCAACGAAATGAGCACCCAACAAAGAGCAACCGAGGTCAAACCCTCTTTTGAAAATATTCTTTTGTCGCAATCCCTTGTAGCGAGCTCAAACGCAACACCGATTACAACCGCAACGGCGATTGCAACCGCAAAACCCTTGACGCTCTCCCCGTAAGCGAGCGAAACAAGCATCGGAACAAGCATCAAAACCGCTTCGATACAAGCAATTCGCCCGAGAAGCTTGATTATCATTCTGTAATTCATATCAAGCCTCCAACACCTTGTCGAGCTTTGTAATTCCCTTGTGCGTCGTAGCGACAATAACCTCATCGCCCGCCTTAATAACGTCGTCGCCCGATGGGATTATGCAAATTCCGTTTCTGTTTATCGAAGCAATTATCGCATCATCACGTACTTTAAGCTGTTTAATCGGAATGTCAAGATAATCTGCGTTTTCGCTAACCTTTAGCTCCATTATCTCGACCTTTCTCTCAAAAATATAATAAAGAGAGTCAAGGCTTGAATCATAAGCGTTTTGCATTGAACGAACATAACGCACTATTTTTTGCGTTGCAATGCTCGACGGCTGAACAATGCTGTCGATATTATTTCCTGCAAGCATTCTGATTATATGGCTTTCCTTGATTTTGGCAATCACCTTGTCAGCACCCACGGACATAGCAAACATTGAGCTTATGACATTGTCCTCGTCGTCGCCCGTTATCGCAACGAAAGCGTCCGCCATTTCAAGTCCCTCTTCGCTCAAAATTTCGGGGTTTGTACCGTCGGCAAGCACAACATTTGCCTTCGGGAATGCCGTCTTGAATTTTTCACATGCTTTTTTATCTTTTTCAATTACCTTAATTGTAATTCCGAGGTTGGCAAGCTGCTTCGCAAGATAGTATGCGATATTGCCTCCGCCGAGAATGAGGACAGTTTTAACTCCGTGCTTACGTCCGCCGAGCTTTTTAATAAATTTATTTATTTCCCTATAAGAGCCGATAATATTTATCCTGTCGCCGGCTTTAATTTCAAAATCGCCCCTCGGGATAAATACGTCCTTGCCCCTTGCAACCGCACAGACAAGAATATTAGCGTCTGTTTTGAGCTTCAAATCGTAAAGCTTCATATTGACAAGCGGACTTGACTCGCCGACTCTTATCTCAACCGACTCCGCCTTACTGTTCGCAAACGACTCAACCTTTGACGCCGACGGAAAACGAAGTATTCTTGAAATATCGCTCGCCGTATCCTCCTCGGGATTAAACGTCATAGTAAGTCCGAGGTCATCCTTCAAAAACTCCGTCTGTCTGAAATAGTCACGGTTCCGCACTCTCGCTATCGTGTGCCTGACGCCGAGCTTTTTGGCGGTAAGACAGCAGAGCATATTGAGCTCATCCTCTTTCATAGCCGCAATGAGCAAATCCGTATCCTTTAGCTTAAGCTCGTTGAGCGTTTCATAGCTCGCCGCATTTCCGACAAGTGTCATAACATCAAGCGTGTTTTCAACCTCTTTGAGTCTTTTCTCGTCTTGTTCAATTACCGTTATATCATGATTTTCCTTTGAAAGTTCCTGAGCGATTGAATAGCCTATTCGACCGACTCCGGCAATAACGATTTTCATAAAACCCTATCTCCTTGAACTGTAATTGAGCACTTAAAACCCAAGTATATTATAACATTTAACAAATCAAAGTCAATCGCCAAAAAACATGCTTGCTCCCCGTCTTTTTTACACGCTTTCGCAATATACTTTTAAGGGGAGATGATTGACTTGAAATATATGATAATCACAAAGAAAGCTATTTTTATTGCTTTTCTCGTCTGCCTTGCCGTTGCAGTCGCCGCCGCCTGCGTAACGGACGATGCCGTGCCGACAGAGGCAACGCCGAAGCGACAAATTCCGATTTACTGTGTCGATACCGAGGAAAAGAAGATTGCCGTCACCTTTGATGCCGCTTGGGGAGACTCGGACACCGACACGCTTATTGATATTCTTGCCTCGCACAATGCAAAGGCAACATTTTTCATAGTAGGGAAATGGGCGGAAAAGTATCCCGAAAGCGTAAAAAAGCTTTTTGACGCAGGTCACGAAATAGCAAACCATTCCTACAATCACACCTTATACAGCAAGCTTGACGAAAACGCCGTTTGTGCCGACATAGAAAAATGCAACGCAGCACTTGAAAATATAACAGGCAAAAAGCCGACGCTTTTGCGCTCTCCGTCCGGAGATTACACGAACGTCAGCGAAATTGCCGCTAAAAAATCCGGTATGACAACTATACAATGGTCTGTCGATTCGCTTGATTGGAGAGGACTTTCAAGCGAAGAAATGCAAAAACGAGTGCTATCCGCAGCCGAAAACGGTTCGATAATCCTATTCCACAACGACGTTAAAAGCACGCCCGAAGCACTCGACAGCATTTTAACCTCACTGTCCGAAAAGGGATATTCATTTGTCGGCGTATCGGAGCTTATCTTCCCCGAGCCTTACAAAATCGACGGCGCAGGCAAGCAAATCAAGCAATAAAAACAGCGAGGACAAGAGCTATCTCGTCCTCGCTTAATTTTTGATTTAGAAATCAGTCCTCGTCGCAACCGTCGCAATCTTCGCAATCGCAGCAGTCGAGGTCAAACTCAAGGCTTTCACCGCAGTTCGGGCACTCTGCAAAGCCGTCAAGGATTGAATCCTCATCGAATTCAACTGTTTCATGACAAGCAGGGCACTCAACCTCATACATTTCATCGTCGTCATCGCAATCGTCGCAATCGCAGTCACATTCGTCGTCATAAACGAACTCTTCAAGAGAATCAAGGTCCTCGTCAACAGCATCAAGCTGCTCAGTAACGAGTGCAAGTTCATCTTCAAGATCCGCAACCGAAAGAGCAAGATCGTCAATTACGTCCATCATTGCATTGATAAGCTTTGTTTCGGGTTTGCTCTCATCAAGATTAAGTCCCGAAGCAAGACCTCTAAGGTATGCTGCCTTCTCAGTAACTGTCATCATAAAATTACCTCCTTAGTTTGCACGTCCCATATAATCGCCTGTTCTGGTGTCAATCTGAATCATTTCGCCTTCATTGATGAAAAGCGGAACTTTGATCTCCGCACCTGTCTCAAGCGTAGCGGGCTTTGTTGCGTTTGTAGCTGTGTCGCCCTTAAAGCCGGGCTCTGTCTTTGTAACCTCAAGAACAACAAATGTGGGAGGCTCTACGCCGAAAACCTTTCCCTGATAGGAAAGAATTTTGCAAACCATATTTTCCTTAACAAACTTGAAGTTATCTCCGAGGTCACTTGCATTGATCGGAACAAGCTCATAGGTTTCCGAATCCATGAAGTAATAAAGGTCGCCGTCAGCATAAGAATATTCCATATCTTTTCTCTCTATAAATGCTGTCGGGAACTTTGCGGTGGGGTTGTAGCTCTTTTCAACTACTGCACCGGTAATAACATTTTTAGTTTTTGTTCTGACAAAAGCAGCACCCTTACCGGGTTTAACATGCTGGAATTCAACGACCTGAAGTACCTGGCCGTCCTCTTCGAATGTTACGCCGTTTCTGAAATCGCCAGCTGAAATCATAAATAAATCCTCCATTTTTTCGCACAATTATATGCGAACCTTATTTTACAGTTTTATTTTATCCTATATTCGAATATTTTTCAAGTAGTTTTTACAGTATTATCAATTCTTTCGGTGCTCTCGCGAGATTTTCACAGCCGTTTTCGGTGATTAAAAGCATATCTTCTATCCTGACGCCGAACTTTTCGGGGATATATATGCCCGGTTCGTCCGTTACAACATTACCATCCGAAAGTGCCGCTTTGCACAGCTTCGAGAGTCTCGGATACTCATGAATTTCAACGCCTACGCCGTGTCCTGTGGAATGATTAAAGTATTCGCCGTAGCCTGCATTTTCAATCACATCTCTCGCCGCCTTGTCAACGTCGGCACAGCAAACACCCGACGAAGCCGCAGCCTGTGCAGCCGCCTGAGCTTTCAAAACGGTTTCGTAAACATTTTTTTGCTCATCCGTTACAAAGCCTACCGCAACGGTTCTTGTCATATCGCTGTGATAGCCCTCGACAACCGCACCGAAATCCATTGTAACGAAATCGCCTTTTTCAATTTTCTTATCCGACGGCACACCGTGGGGCTTTGAGCTGTTTTTGCCGCTTACAGCTATCGTTTCAAACGAAAGTCCGTCCGCACCGTGCGAGAGCATATAATAATCAAGTTCAAGCGCAACCTCTTTTTCGGTAACGCCCTCTTTTATAAAGGTCAAAATGTGCTCAAACGCAGCTTCGGCAATTCTTTGAGCCTTAATAATTTTTTCAACTTGAGATTTACTTTTTATGCTTCTGATTTTTTCAATTACAACGTCAAGCTCACCGTCGCAAACAATGTCAATACCGTCAAGTGCCTGTGCAAATTCAGCATACTGCTTGAGTGTCATTCTTTCAGCCTCGACCGCAACGCTCTTTGCTCCGAGTGCCGTGAGAACGTCCTTTATCTGTGAAATCGTCTGCGATTGAAGCATTACCTCGCAATTTTTAACTGTTTTCTGCGCCGCTTCTATATATCTGCCGTCGGTTATAAATACCGCCCTTTCTGCCGACACCAAAAGAAAGCCGTCCGAGGATGCAAAATTTGTAAAATAAAATCTGTTTTCGGGCGAAACAATCAATGCCGCATCGGATGACGACACTTTGAGATAATCTTTAACAAATTCAATCATTTCCCTCAACTCCGTAACCGTGATTTTTTTCAAATTCTCTGAGTATCGGCTCTTCCCGTTTCTCTTTCCACTTATAATAATGCGGATAAAGACTCTTTGCGGGTAACGGATCGACTCTGACGGGTATTGCGCCGCAACGGTTTGCCGCCTTTATATCGGAAAAGAGCTGATCGCCTATCATAGCAAGCTCGGAAATTTCAACGCCCATACGCTTAGCCGCTTTTTTGAGTCCGAACGAAAACGGCTTGCACGAAAGATGCACATAAGGTAAATTTCCCAAATATTTTGAAATCGGAATAACCCTGATAAATGTGCCGTTGGAAATAACCGTTATCGGAAATCCCGCTTTTTGAATTTTATCAATCCACTCATGAACGCCCTCGACAAAATTAAACGTGCCGTCGGGTGCCAAGGTGTTATCAATATCAAGTCCGACAGCCTTTGCGCCCATTTTGTGCAAATCCTCCGGCGTTATGTCAAGCACGCACCGAAATCTGTATCTCGGCATGGTGAGGTCTTTTTTATCCATTTCCGAAGCCTTTCCGACTACAATTATAAATTTAGAACAATCATTATACGCCTCGCAGTAGCCGCACAAGGCACACAATCCAAATAAAAGCACCGACATACGCACGGTACGTCGGTGTTTTACTCAAAACTTATTTGCTCCGAGAGCCGACGGGCAAAACCCGTAAAGCCTACTCAACAAGCCCGTATTATTTATACTTTCTTTTACGAGCTGCTTCCGACTTCTTCTTTCTCTTTACAGAAGGCTTTTCGTAATGTTCTCTTTTACGAACTTCCTGGATTACGCCGTCACGAGAGGTCTGTCTCTTAAAGCGTCTGAGAGCGCTTTCCAAAGACTCGTTGTCTTTAACCTTTACCTGGCTCACATTATTCCCTCCCTTTAATCGTAAATTCTGTGCTATTATACAACACACAAGACGTAATGTCAAGAGTGGGAGCGTGTTCAAAGCAAAAAATTCGCCTAAACGGCGTAAAATTGTTCAATTGTTAACAATTTGTTCACAAATTTGTATGTGGTTTGCAACAATCCAATGTTATTATAATAAACGAACAAGGACAGATGTTTGTGGTGGACAGAAGTCCTTAACCAAATTATTCTAAATTACCCAATAAAAAAACCGATGCTATGCATCGGTTCTTTTTTTATGCTTTTTACTTTGACGGCACCTGTGAAAGATAGCCGAATACCTCTTTCAGCGTGTCCAGCGGGTCTTGCGTTTCAGTAATTTTAACGCTTATATACTTTTTACCGTAATCGCACACCGATACACGTCCTCGCAGTTGCGAAGAAAGATTGAGCACCATGCTTGTCGGAATTTCATTGATATAAAGTATAACGTTTCTGCCTTTTTGACCGATTTCATAAACGCCGTATTTCGAAGCCGTGTTACGAAGCAGGGAAATATCGATAAGTCCGTTTACGGAATTCGGAATATCGCCGTATCTGTCAAGCAACTCATCCTTAACATCCGCCGCATCCTCAAGCGAGCAAATATCGGCAATACGCCTGTAAATCGCAAGCCTCTGCGGAACGCTGTCGATATAGCTTTCGGGAATATGAGCGTCAATTTGCATATCAACAAGGCAATCCTTTTTGCGTGTCTGCGGCTTTTCGCCCTTTTCCTCGCTGACCGCTTCGCCGAGCAATTCAAGGTACATATCGTAGCCGACCGCTTCCATATGTCCGTGCTGCTGTGCGCCCAAAACATTGCCTGCGCCTCTTATTTCAAGGTCACGCATAGCAATCTTAAAGCCCGAGCCGAATTCGGTATATTCTCTTATCGCCTCAAGCCTTTTCTGTGCTATTTCGGTAAGCTCTTTTCCTCTTTTAAATGTGAAATATGCCGAAGCTCGTCTTGAACTTCTGCCTACTCGTCCTCTTATCTGATGAAGCTGCGCAAGACCCAACCTGTCCGCATCTTCAATTATCAATGTGTTACAGTTTGAAACGTCAACACCCGTCTCGATTATCGTTGTGCAGACAAGTATATCAATTTCGCCCTCTAAAAGTGCTCGCCAAATTTCACTCAGCTCGTCCTCCGCCATTTTTCCGTGTGCGGTGGCAATTCTTGCCTCTGGGAGATACTGCTTGATTTCAGCCGCCTTGCGTTCAATATCCTCAACCCTGTTGTAGAGATAATAGACCTGACCGCCACGGCGAAGCTCTTTTTCCATAGCCTCGGCAAGCACGCCCATATCCTGCTCGATAACATAAGTTTGAACGGGGTGTCTGTCCTGCGGCGCTTCCTCTATAACCGACATATCTCTGATTCCCGACATAGCCATATTGAGCGTTCTCGGAATGGGTGTAGCCGAAAGTGTCAGCACGTCAACATAGGGGAATTTTTCTTTGAGCCTTTCTTTTTGAGCAACTCCGAAACGCTGTTCCTCATCAACTATCAAAAGACCTAAATCCTTAAATTCAATATCCTTTGAAATAAGCCTGTGCGTGCCGACTATAATATCAACAGAGCCACGCTTGATATTTTTAATGATTTTTTCCTGCTCCTTTGCCGTTCTGAAGCGTGAAAGCATTTCAATCTCAACAGGGAAACCGTCAAATCTTGTTGTCAATGTTCTGTAATGCTGAAGTGCGAGAATTGTCGTCGGCACAAGCATAGCGCACTGCTTACCGTCGGCAATGCACTTGAACGCCGCACGAAGCGCAACCTCGGTTTTACCGAAGCCGACGTCTCCGCAAAGCAGCCTGTCCATTGGATACGGCTTTTCCATATCGCCCTTTATCTCATCAGCGGAACGAAGCTGATCGGGCGTCTCGTCATACGGAAAACGTCTTTCAAAATCAGACTGCATATCCATATCCGAAGAAAAAGCGTAGCCCTTTGACTCTCTGCGCTTTGAATACAACGCAATAAGCTCGTCCGCCATATCCTTGACCGCCGCACGCACCTTGCTTCTCGTCTTTTCCCATTCCGCACCGCCGATACGGTTGAGTTTAACACCCTTTCCGTTTTCCTCATGCGGACCGATATATTTTGAAACAAGGTCAAGCTGTGTAACGGGAACATAAAGCACGTCATTTTTGGCATACTTGATTTTAATATAATCCTTGACAATTTTTCCGACTTCCATCTTCTGTATACCGTCGAAAATACCGATACCGTGCATACGGTGAACAACGTAGTCGCCCTTATGAAGCTCGTCAAGAGAATGTATACCCTGACCTTTTTTATAATTATATTTTCTTCTGCGTTTAGACGACATTGCGTTTCTGCCGTAAGTAAACACATAAAATTTATCGTTGGGATAGGCAAATCCGCCCGAAAAAGCACCCTGTAAAACGCATACTCTGCCTTTCGGGAACTCTTTCGGCTCGAATGTAAAATACAAGGCAGGCGTACCCTCGTTTTCAAGGTCATCGGCAAGGGTTTTCGCCGCTTTCTCCGTACCGCCCATAACCACAACGGTTGCGCTCTTTTCTAAAAGCGGGGAAATGTCATCCAAAAGAACATCAAGCTTTCCGTTCCACACGGGAAGCTGTGTTGTAGTGAATGAAATTAAGTCTTTTACGGGAATATCAAAGCTTCCTCTTGCGAAATTGTCAAAGTAAACTATCTTGTGCTTTTCATATTCCTTAAACAGCTCGGGAAGCATTAGATAATATTTGTCTAAACCGTTACAAAGCACACCTTCTTCAAAAAGAGCCTTGATTTCCTCGTTCATCAATTTGGTGCAATTCGTCGCTCTTTCCTTGACATTCGAGCTGTCGCATATAACTGTGAGGAAGTTTTCGTCGGCATAATCAAATATCGTACTGAACTTCTCATAAGCAAGAGCAAGATACTTGTCCTCGCAGGCAAGATTTTCGCCGGACTCAAGCTTTTCTATATCGGAAAGCAGGCTCTCCTTTGCTTTTTTTGAGCCCTTGCCCTTAACATTTTTTATAAATGTTTCGATTTTCTCTTTTAATTCATCATTACCCGAAAACAGAATTTCAGTTGACGGCATAATCGAAAATTCCTCAACCTTGTCTGTTCTTCTTTGACTGTCAATATCAAAATGGGACATACTTTCAACCGTGTCGCCCCAAAAATCAATACGCACGGGTGCATCTCCGTCAGGGGAAAACAAGTCAAGTATTCCGCCACGCACCGAGAACTGTCCGACGCCCTCTACCATATCACTACGGGTATATCCCGAAGCGGAAAGTACCTCAAGAACTCTGTCAAGCGAAGTATCCTTGCCGACTTTCAAGGTTAAAGAGTGCTTTTTCAAGTCCTCACAGGGGATCGTCCTCTGCATTGCCGCCTCAACCGAGCAAACCGCAACGTCAAGATTTCCCTCGAGCATATTTGAAAGAACTTTCAAGCGTCTTTGCTCGTATTCGTGCGAACGGTACTGTGCACCGTTGAACGAAAAATCACGCTCGGGGTAAACCAACGCATTCAAACCAAAGACCTTTAAGTCCTCACAAAACTTTGTGGCTGACGACTCGTCGGGCATAACAACAAGAGCCTTGCGGGAACTATCCGCACAAAGCGAGCTTATCAAATGAGCCTTGTGTATGGCGGTAAGACCCAAAACACCAAGCGGAGTTTTGCCGTTTTTGACCGCCTTTTCAAGCTCTTTATATTCGGGCGATTTGCTTAACGCCTCTCTAAAAGCAGACATAGTTAAAAATTATCTCCTATGAATTAAACTTGTTCATTGCCTCGTCAATTTTTCCGTCGAGCATAAGCAAAAGTGCGTCGCAAGCGTTGTCAATCGCTTCTTTCAACGGCTTTGCCTCGTCTTTTTTGAACTCCGAGAGCACCCATGCCGCAAGGTCATAATCGGGATGCGGCTTTTTGCCCACACCGAGTTTTATTCTCGGGAAATTGTTGCTTGAAATACACGAAACAATGCTTTTTATACCGTTATGACCGCCGTCAGAGCCCTTTCTCTTAATTCTCAGCTTTCCGACATCCAACGAAATATCGTCAAAAATGACAATAACATTTTCGGGTGGTATTTTATAGAAATTTACAGCCTCTCTTACCGCTTCGCCGCTTAAATTCATATAGGTCTGCGGCTTCATAACGATTACACGGTGAGAATTTATGACCGTGTCGGCAATAAGAGCCTTAAATTTTAATTTGTTTATTTTGAAGCCGTGCTTCTCGGCAAGCTCATCGACGCACAAAAAGCCCGAATTGTGCCTTGTGAGGGTGTATTTTTTGTCGGGATTTCCGAGCCCCACCACAAGAAATTCAGGCGTGCCGACAGTCTTGCCACTTTTGTTAAGTCTGTCAAACATAGTTTTCCTCTTGTTTTATTCGTTATCTTTATTTATTCTCCAGCCAAGCTTGTTAACCTGCCTTGCCCTTGCAATTCCGAGCGAAGAATCGGGTACATCCTCGGTTATTGTCGAGCCTGCCGCAGTATATGCGCCTGCACCGACCGTTACGGGTGCTACAAGGTTTGTGTTACAGCCTATGAACGCATCATCCATAATCTTTGTTCTGAATTTTGCCCTGCCCGTGTAGTTTACGGTAACTGTTCCGCAGCCGAAATTAACGTGCTTTCCGACGTCGCTGTCGCCGACATAGGTGAGGTGAGAAACCTTTGTTCCCGTGTCAATCGACGAATTTTTGACCTCAACAAAGTTGCCCAAATGAACGCTGTCGCCGATAACCGAATTAGGTCTTATATGTGCAAACGGACCTATATTGCATCCGTTTTTAACGGTAGACTGATAACATTGTGTTTCATTAAGAATAACATTATCGCCGACCGTGCTGTTTTCAATCAAGGTGTTAGGGCCGATTTTACAGCCCTTGCCGATTTTTACCTTGCCTCTTAAAATCGTACCCGGCAAAATCGTTGTTCCGACGCCGATTTCAACATCTGACTCAATCATAACACCGTCAATGCAAGGAATGTCAACGCCTGCCTCGATATGCCTCAAAATTTCATTTTTTCTCGCCTTTTCGTTGAGTGTCAAAAGACGTCTCCTGTTGCTCGCACGCAAAACTATATCGGGGGAGTCCGCATAATATGCACCGACCTTACCGCCGAACGCCATAATCTCGTTGACCGCATTGTCAACGGCGTCCTTGTGGAATTTAACACAGCTTTCAAGGCTTCGGAGAAGCATTATAGCATCAAACCAATAAGAGCCTGAGCTTACCTCTCTGATTTTCTTTTCGTCAGCCGCCGCATGCTTCTCCTCGACAACCGAAAGAAGCTCTCCCGAAGCACCTCTGACTATTCTTGAATATCCGAACGGCACATCAACCTGTGTGCTGACGACCGTAACCTCATTGCCGTTGTTTTCGTGCTCAAGCAATGCGTTTCTAAGCACAATCGGGTCAATAAACGGGGCGTCGCCTCTTACGACAAGAATGTTGCCCTCGCAATGCTTTTTCATAAAATCGATTGATTCGTTTTCAATCTGCTTTCTTTTATATGACGCACAGCCCAAAAGCTCGACATACGGTGTGATTGTAACGTCATTATCGGACACAACAACCGAAATATCTTCGATTCCGCATCTTCTGAGCGCCGTTATTACCCAACCGACTATCGGCTTTGATAACAGGTTCATCATATAAATAGAACGATAGGTTGTAATACTTGGGTTTTCTTCTGTTGCTAAAATTACCGCTGCGCATTTTTCAGACATAATAACGCCTCACTTTCAGTTTTCAACAAAATACTTCTCATACCAAAGAAGGAAAGAATAAACCGACCATATTTTTTTCATATTGTGTGCTGTGCCCGACTTGTGATCGTCAAGCAATTTAATTATATAATCACGGTTAAAGAACATTGCCGCTTCGTCTGATTCAAATTTTTCCTTAACCAAATTATAAAATTCATCTCTTTTGAGCCAATCGTTCAACGGAGTTAAAAAGCCTGTTTTTCTCATCGATGAGGTTTCGGCAGGTAATTCCTTTGCCGCCGCACCACGCAATGCAACCTTTGTTGTCTCGTCGTTTACTCTGTATTTCGACGGAATTTGCAAGGCTACCTTGAGCATTTCTTTATCGAGGAAGGGAACTCTCAATTCAAGTGAGTTCGCCATACTCATTCTGTCCGCCTTGACAAGAATATCCTGCACAAGCCAAGTTCTGATATCGGCGTACTGCATTTTTGTAATATCGTCCTCGCCCTCGACCTCATCAAAGAACTGCTTTGTATATGTCCACGGCTCTTTTGACGGAATATCCTTTGCAAGCACCTTGTCAAGCTCGGAGTGATTGTAAACGTAATTGCATCTGATAAATCTCTGTTCAATCGGATATCTGCCTCTTGTCAAAAATCTCTTTCCGTGGAAAGCAGGCATTTTCTCCGCAACATTTCCGAGTACGTTTCTTATTCCCTGCGGAACCTTCATATACTTTTCAAAGTCAAGCGGCTCTCTGTAATAGTGATAACCGCCGAAAAGTTCGTCTGCGCCCTCGCCCGAAAGCACGACCTTGACCTGCTCGGAAGCAAGTTTTGCAAGGAAATAGAGTGCAAGTGCCGACGGATTCGGAAGCGGCTCGTCCATATAATACTGAACCATAGGTGCAACAGAGAAATATTCCTCCGCCGTGATTTTCTTTGTAAAGTTCGGAACATCCTCGTGCTCTGCAAATTTAACGGCTCTGTCAAGCTCCGAATATTTTTCCTCCGCATAGCCGACAGAGAAGGTCTTGACCTTATTCCGCTTCGCCATCTCATGAACAACATAACTCGAATCGACGCCGCTTGAAAGGAAACAGCCGACCTCAACATCCGCAATACCGTGAGCCACAGTCGAGCCCTTGAACGTTTCGTCGATAAGATTTTCCCAATACTCTATGTTTTTTGTATCGTCAATATCGTATTCGGGTGTGAAATATCTTTTAGTGTTAAGCACTCCGTTTTCATATTCAAAATAACTGCCGGGCTCAAGCTTATAGACATTCTTGAACATTGTTTCGGTAGTCGGAATATACTCAAAGCAAAGATAATCGGGGAGTCTTTCCTCGTTAAATTCCTTTTTGAAAAGGGGATTTGACAAAAACGATTTTATCTCCGAGCCAAAAAGGAAATTGCCCTCGTTGAGATAATAGAAAAACGGTTTAATTCCGAAAATATCCCTTGCACCGAAAAGCTTTTTCGTGTTTTTGTCCCAGATAACGAACGCAAACATACCTCTGAGCCTTGTGAGAATATCTTTTCCGTATTCCTCAAAGCCGTGAAGAATTACCTCCGTATCGGTCTTTGTCTTAAAAATATGACCTTTTTCGATAAGCTCTTCTCTGATTTCCTGATAGTTATAAATTTCGCCGTTAAAAACGATAACTCTTGACCCGTCCTCGTTGGTAATCGGCTGACTGCCGCCGTCAAGGTCGATAATCGAAAGTCTGCGGAAGCCGAGCGAAACCTCGGAATCGACATAATAATCGTCCTGATCGGGACCTCTGTGGATTATTCTGTCCGCCATCGCTTTGATAATCTTCTGATTTGTTTCTTTGTCATTTTCGGCATTTACATAGCCTACAAATCCGCACATAAATTTACCTCTTAAAAAATTTTACGCTTTAAGCTTTTTGCCGCAGGCAAGAATACTCGCTCTTGCAAGACACTCCATTGAATCGACAACGTCGGGACTGTCAATTTTGAAATCCTTTTTAATAACCGAAAGCTCCGTACAGCCGAGCACAACCGCATCGCAGCCCTTCTTTTTCATCTCTCCGATTATACGGTGGAACTCGAATATATCGACCTTCTCGCCCGCTTTTACCTGATTGTAAATAATGTTCATCAGCGACTCCTGATCCTCTGCCGACGGCACTACACATTCAAGTCCGTGCTTTTCGATTATATTCTGATAAGCCTTTGATTTGAGAGTACCGACCGTTGCAAGAACGCCGATTTTTTTAATGTTCGGTATGGTCTTTTCGCAATAGCAAACGGTTTCCTCAAGAATATTGATTATCGGAATATTTATGCTTTTTTGAATTTCATCATAGAAATAATGCGCCGTGTTGCACGGAATGACAATAAAGTCGCAGTTATCGTCCTCAAGCAGCTTTGCGTCTTTAATCATAACAGGCAACGGATTAGGCTTTGTCTTATCAAGGATATAATCCGTTCTGTCGGGTATAGACGAATGGTTTAAGATAACCATCGCAATATGCTCCTGGTCGGTTTTAGCATCCGTCATTTTAACAACAAGGTCTGCAAAATATATCGTCGCAAGCGGACCTACGCCGCCGAGAACTCCTAAAATTTTTTCTTTCATATTTTCACATTCTTATTAAAAATATTTTTTGAACTTCCTATACTGGTTGAGCAAGGCCGCCCTCGCATAGAAATTATGCTTCAAATTTTTATCCGCCTTATAAAGCAGGGGATAGGTAACCTTTCCCTCTTTGAAAAGCTTTCTCGCAAGATCTTTGAAATCGCTTTCGGGAACATATTTCATAATGACGCCCTTCGGCACAACCGAATAAAGATTTATGTTGTCGGCAACCGTATAATCGTCAAGCTTGTTATAGATGTAGTCGTCAACTATCCATTTGACAGTGTTAAAGCCGCTGCCCGTAACATAGAAATTACTTCTGCCGAGACGGACGTTTATCTCAAAGAATTTGTATTTTCCGTCTCTCTCGTCATATTTTATATCAAAATTCGCAAAGCCGACATAACCGATATGCTCAAGGAACTTTGTAGCCGCCGCAACAATATCGGGATTTACCTCATTGATAATCGCTACGGGGTTTCCGATAGCCGTCGGGGTGTGATCCTCAAGCAAGGTTCTGCCGAGAGCCGCAAAACGAACCTTTGAATTCTTGTCGCAATAGCAGGTGAGCACTCGCATATAGGTATCGTCGCCCGGAATTTTATCCTGAATAAGGAATTTATAATTGTAGCTTGACTTTTCAAGGTTTGCGAGCATTTTACGCAAATCCTCCTCATTGTCAAAGGAGAAAACCTTTTTCTTGCCCTCAAATTTCGCATAGTGATACATTGCGGAGTTTGCGGGCTTCGCAATTACAGGATATTTGAAATTAAATTTAAGGTCATTTTCTTTTCCGCACTCATAAACATAGGTTTCGGGATAATCAAGACCGAGCTCTTCAAAAATTTCATAGAATTTATCTTTAAGAACAATTTTATTAAGTAAATCCTCGTCAATATACGGAACGATATAATAAGGCTCAAGCACCTTTTTAGACTCTATAAGAGCTCTGACATACCAATCGCCGCAACCGAGAACAATAAGCTTCTTTTTGCCCTCAAATTCCTTGCCGATTTCAAGAAGCCTCTCAACAAGAACCTCCTTTTTTTCAAGGCCGGGGAAAATTCTGTTTTCGATTATATCGGAATTGGCAATGTACCCGCCCTCTGACATACTCAAAACAAGCGATTTAATATGATATTCCTCGTGAAAGCTTCTTGCGAGCGAATATGCCGTTATATCGGCGCCGAGTATTACTGGGAGAAATTCTCTCTCTTCAAAATGCATAAAACACTACCTCTTTACACTATTATATGTATCATTTAATTATAGAATATTACAATATCCGTGTCAAGCAATCAACGCTTAAAAAATGCTTTGTCTTTGCTTTATTGTTGTCCCGACTTATCAATATATACTGTTTACTTTTTTAGAAAATTGTTTTATAATGTTTTTAATAAAACGCTTTTACTCAGGAGGTAATTAAAATGAGAAAGCTTAACAGGTTTACGGCGTTTATGGGTTACAAATTTTCTCCGGTTTTCAAAAAAGCCGTGTATAAGAATATGAGAAAAAAGCCGATTTCTCCCATGGAGCTCAAAAAGGCTACCGAGCTTCGTGATATAGACTTCGGAACGACCAAATTTGTTGCTCACAGAGGTCTTTCGGGCGTTAATCCCGAGAACACCGCACCATCATTTGAGGCAGCGGGCAAGCACGGCAATTTCTACGGAATTGAGTGCGATACTCATATGGCAACGGACGGCGTTTGGATGGTAGCACATGACCCGAACCTTGAAACACTTTTCAGCGGCGAGGGCGATATAAAGGAACATTCAAGCGAAGAGCTTTTGAAGCTCAAAATGCTCAGAGGCGCAAATATCGGCAAGCACCTTGATGTTAAAATGTGCACTCTTCAGGAGTATATCGACATTTGTAAAAAATACAACTGCCGTCCCATCATCGAAATCAAAGACCCTCGCACAGACAAAATGCAGAGCTTCTATGATATGCTTAAAAAGAACGGCATTGAAAAGACCTGCGTTGTAATTTCCTTTATTTTAGAGGACTTGCAGGTTCTTAACAAAATCGACAGGGAACTTGAAATGTGGTACCTTGTAGATTATCTTACCGACAAGAACATTCAGCAGGCGGTTGACAGCGGCTGCAAGGGTATGGACTTCTCCTCCGATTTCAACTCGCCCCGTCCCGATATGATTAAGAAGCTTCTTAACAAGGGTCTTGTTGCGGCTTGCTGGACTGTTGACGACAAGTATCATCTTGACGCAATGGTAAACGCAGGCGTAACCTATATAACAACGAATTCAATCTTACCCGAATAATCAAGGAGTAATTATGGCAAAATTCTGTCCGCTGTTTTCGTCCTCAAGCGGAAATTCAATTTACATAGGCTGTGGCGAAAACGGCGTGCTTATAGACGTTGGCGTCAGTGCAAAGCGAACCGACGAGGCGCTTCACAATATCGGCGTTGACCCAGACAGCATAAGTGCTATATTTATAACGCACGAACATTACGACCACGTTAGCGGCTTAAAGGTTTTTGCGGCAAAGCATAATATTAAAGTTCTTTCCCTTGAAAAAACCTTGAGCTTTCTTGAAACCAACACGCTTCAGGGCAAAAATATCGACACCTTGCCGATTGACGAAAACGGCTATGATGCAAACGGTATATTCGTAAAGCCGTTCCGCACCTCTCACGACGCAATTGAAAGCTGCGGCTACACCGTCGAAACGCCCGACGGACGAAAAATTTCCGTCGCAACCGACCTCGGCATTATGACGAGCACCGTGCACAATGCAATTTCAGGCTCCGACCTTGTTTTGCTTGAGTCAAATCACGATATACATATGCTTGAAAACAGCACGAAATATCCGTATCAGCTTAAAAAGAGAATACTCGGCGAAAAAGGGCATCTGTCTAACGACTCTTGCGCCGACGAAGCGGTTAAGCTCCTTGAAGGCGGTACGACAAGGCTTGTTTTGGGGCATTTGAGCAAGGAAAACAATTTTCCCGAGCTTGCATATCAGACCACCTATGCATCTCTTACCTGCGCAGGCGCAAAGGAGGATAACGACTATATCCTCAAAATCGCAAAGCCTGTTTGGGACTCAAAGGCGGTGATGTTATGATTGGCATAACAATCATAGCTTTGGGCAAGCTCAAAGAAAAATATATGCGTGAGTTTTCGGAAGAATACCAAAAGCGGCTTTCTGCATATTGCAAACTGAACATTGTCGAGCTGTCTCCGAAAATGCTGTCGGACAATCCGTCTGAAAACGAAATAAAAAACGCTCTTACCGCCGAGGCACAGCAAATAAAGGCTAAAATCCCGTCAAATTCATATGTGTTTTCAATGTGCATTGAGGGCAAGCAATCGTCGAGTGAGGCTTTTAGTCGAAAATTGTCTGAAATAGCGGTAAACGGCAAAAGCAATATCGTTTTTATAATCGGAAGCTCGTTCGGATTGAGTGACGAGATTAAAAATATGTCCGATTTCAAGTTTTCGATGTCGCAGATGACATTTCCGCACCAAATGGCTCGAATAATGCTTTTAGAGCAGATATACAGGGCTTTTCAAATTTCCTCGGGCGGCAAATATCACAAGTGATTTTATTGAGGTGACAAAATGAGCATTTATGTTATTGACTATGAAAACACATCCGTTGCAGGCTTAAACGGTATCGAAAGGCTTTTGGATACCGACGTTGTCGTTGTGTTTTTCAGCACAAACGCACCGAAAATCGACATCAAGGCAGTTGAGAAAATCCAAAAGTCCGCAGCAAAAACCGTTTTCAAGGAAGCGAATGTGAAAATCACCGGCACGGATAAGATTTTCCATGACGCTCTCGACGCTCAGCTTGACACCTATATTGGCTATTTGATGGGCAAGTATAACGATAAGGAAACCACTTATTATATTGTGTCCAAAGACCAAGGCTTTTCGTTTGTTTGCCAATATTGGTGCAACCGTGGTTACTCTGTAAAACAGATTCGTGCGATTTGCGAGGGTAACAATTTAGAGGAAATCGAAAAAATCGAAAACAGCGTTCTTGAAATAATCGGCGACCGCACCATTTCAAAGACGATAGCGAAAATTACAATGACCTGTAAGACAAAAGAGGGCATACATAACGCCCTTGTTAAAAAATTCGGCGAAACTGACGGCAACGCATATTTTTCAAAAATCAAACCGCTGTTAAAGGGCAAGAAATAAGCAAAAACGCATAATTTAATCATCATGTGAAAAAATATTACGGGTGATTAAATGAAAAAGAAACGCACTTCGCATAAAAGGCTTGACGAGAGCACGGCAAATATACAGGGCAGTCCGAAATCGGCTTACGGAATGTTGAACAAGTACGGCACTTATGAAATTCAGCCGACCGCCGACACCGACAATGCTTTCCCCGCAATATCGCAAGGGCTATCAAAAGTCGAACAAGCCCGACAGCGTAAGGACACAACAAAAAGAAAAAGCACATAAAAACAAGGCAGGTAATTTCTTACCTGCCTTAAATTATTGCTGTGAAATTATGCTTTCATTGCTTCTTCAACCGCAACTGCAACTGCAACGGTAGCACCAACCATCGGGTTGTTACCCATACCGATAAGTCCCATCATTTCAACGTGAGCCGGAACAGAGGATGAGCCTGCGAACTGAGCGTCCGAGTGCATTCTTCCCATTGTATCGGTCATGCCGTAAGAAGAGGGGCCTGCTGCCATGTTGTCGGGGTGAAGTGTACGGCCTGTGCCGCCGCCCGAAGCAACCGAGAAATACTTAACGCCGTTTTCAACGCACCACTTTTTGTATGTGCCTGCAACGGGATGCTGGAATCTTGTCGGGTTGGTTGAGTTACCTGTGATTGAAACGCCGACATTTTCAAGCTTCATGATAGCAACGCCCTCGGGAACGTTGTCAGCGCCGTAGCACTTAACATCAGCTCTCGGACCGTTTGAGAATGCTCTCTGCTCTGTAACCTTAACGGTTTCCGAGTAGGGATCAAACTCTGTTTCACAATATGTGAAGCCGTTGATTCTTGAAATAATATAAGCAGCGTCCTTACCGAGACCGTTCAAGATAACTCTGAGGTTCTTCTGACGAACTTTGTTTGCGTTAAGAGCGATTTTGATTGCGCCCTCAGCAGCTGCAAAGCTCTCGTGTCCTGCAAGGAAGCAGAAGCACTCTGTCTCTTCGGAAAGAAGCATCTTACCGAGGTTTCCGTGACCGAGACCAACCTTACGGTTTTCAGCAACAGAACCGGGGATGCAGAAGCTCTGGAGGCCGATACCGATAGCGGCAGCCGCATCAGCAGCCTTTGTGCAGCCTGACTTAATAGCGATAGCAGCACCTACGGTGTAAGCCCATTTAGCGTTCTCAAAACAGATAGGCTGTGTTTCCTGTACGATTGTATAGGGATCAATGCCTTTTTCTGCGCAAATTTCTTTACACTCGTCGATTGACGAAATGCCATATTCTTTAAGAGTTGCGAGGATTTTAGCCTCACGTCTTTCGTAACCTTCAAACTGTGCCATTGTTAAATCCTCCCTCTCTTATTCTTTTCTCGGATCGATATACTTAGCGGCCTCATCAAATCTGCCGTAAGTTCCGATTGATTTCTTATATGCTTCGTTGGGCTCCATACCCTGCTTGATGAAATCTGTCATCTTGCCGAGTGAAACGAACTCATAGCCGATAACCTCGTCGTTCTCATCAAGAGCCATTCTTGTGCAATAGCCCTCTGTCATTTCAAGATAACGAACGCCCTTTGCCTTTGTGCCGTACATTGTGCCGACCATTGAACGGAAGCCCTTACCGAGATCCTCCATACCTGCGCCGATAACAAGTCCGTCATCAGAGAAAGCAGACTGTGTACGACCGTAAACGATCTGCAAGAACAACTCTCTCATTGCTGTATTGATAGCATCACAAACAAGGTCTGTATTAAGAGCCTCAAGAACAGTCTTGCCCGGAAGAATTTCCGCTGCCATTGCCGCCGAGTGAGTCATACCCGAGCAACCGACAGTCTCAACAAGAGCCTCCTCGATAATTCCGTTTTTAACGTTAAGCGAGAGCTTGCAGCAGCCCTGCTGAGGTGCACACCAGCCAATACCATGTGTGTAACCTGAAATGTCTGTAATCTGCTTTGCAGCTACCCATTTGCCTTCTTCGGGAATGGGAGCGGGATCATGGTGCGGTCCTTTAGCAACACAGCACATTGTTTCAACTTCATGTGAATAGTTAATCATTGTAACATGAACTCCTTTCCTGTTTTACCATAAAGAGCCGCAATACAATAAGCTGCTTGCCGTAAAGCATTTTTGCATATACATACCGTATTCCTCTGCTTTATGGAGATGTACGATAGTATTATACATTTTTGTTAGCAAATTATCAATAGAAAAATTAAGATTGCGGGTGCAAAATGTCGCTTTTTTTATGATAAAGCCTTGTTTGCGACTTTTCTGTATAATAGTTTTCGAGCGTTTTTGCCGTATTGGCCACTTCTCTTTTCATTTCGTAAAGACAGAGCAGATGTCTGTTTGCGTTGTGCTTCTGTGCACCCGTGTAATTTTTTGAGCTTTCTCGCAATGCTGCAATTTGCTTTTCAAGTCTCTTCTCGTCCTCTTTGTAAGCTTTTGCAAGTTCTTTCAGTGTCATTAAATTGTGTCCTTTCGTAACATTTTCTAACCCTGATTATAGTGATATACGTCTGCAAAATCAAACAAAATTGTTACGAATAGTACCATTATTTGTACTTTTTTAATGCTATAATACGCTCTTTTTCGACAAAAAAGGACACGGAAAAACCGTGCCCTTAAATATGTTTATTTTCTTTTAGAAGGTCTTGACAAGCTCCTTGAGATATGCTTTGAAATCCTCGCCGATTTCATCGTGGTTGAGCGCAACCTCACAGTTAGCCTTCATAATGCCGAGCTTGTTGCCCATATCATAGCGGATGCCGTCAAAGTCAACAGCGTTGAGCTTTCCCTGACGTGCAAGCATAAGCATTGAGTCCGTAAAGTAAACCTCGCCGCTTTTCTTGTCGGGTGGAGTCTGCTCAATCAAATCGAAAATTTCGGGCGGCATAACAACTCTGCCCAAAATCGAATAGCAGGAAACAATCTCCTCGGGAGTGGGCTTTTCGATAATGTTGTGAACAGCCATAACGTTATTGTCAATCGGAGTTACATCAAGAGAGCAGTACTTCGGTACGTCCTTTCTCGGAACCTCCTTAACGCCTACGCAACCTACACCGTACTTGTCATATGCGTCGATAAGCTGACCGATAACAGGCTTGCCCTCGGGAGATACGATAACATCATCGCCGTAAAGAATAGCAAAAGGTTCGTTGCCGATAAAGCTTCTCGCACATGAAATTGCGTGAGCAAGACCCTTTGTCTCTTTTTGCCTGATATAGTATATGTTGGCAAGATTTGACGCTTTGAGTACATCGTCATAAATCTTCTTTTTAGACGGATTATCCTTGAGCGAAGCCTCAAGTTCAAACGAGTGGTCAAAGTGATCCTCAATTACACCCTTACCTCTGTTTGTGATAATAAGAATATCAGTTATTCCTGCCGCAACAGCCTCTTCTACAATATACTGAATTGCAGGCTTATCAACAATATTCAACATTTCTTTCGGCACGGACTTTGAAGCGGGTAACACCCTTGTTCCAAGTCCTGCCGCAGGTATAATCGCCTTTGTGATTTTCATAATCAGTTCCCCCTTGTGATAAATGAAATCAACAACTGTTCCGCACAGTAATATCCTAAAACTCCGAGCGTCGTCATTACCATTGAAGTACCGCCTCGTTTCAAAATCCGCAGCTGATATTCCTCGTCGGTTTTTGACTCCGCCTTAAAATCGGTCAAATCCTTTTCGATTTTCTTTTTATAGAACGTGTTGCCGAAAATTCCGCCAAACAGCCTGATTGCAAACTCAACGCTCGCAAGAGCTATGACCTCGGGCGTTTTAATAAACTCCTTGCTGACCTCGCTCATTTCCTCAACGGAGAGCTCTCCGCTTTGGTACTGCTCGACAGAAGCATAATACGCCTCTGTTTTTTCAACAAACCTCGGGGTCGTGCAGACTCCCGTTGTAAACAGCGAAACAAGTAGCAACACGAAGCCTATAATGTTCATTTTTCTGAAAAAGAACCAATAGGGCGAGAAGAAAAACGATGCCCAGTTGAAAGTAAACTTTTTACCCGTCTTTTCAGCGGCATAAAATTTAGGTATATATCTGCTTGCGCCGTTTCTGATATACGAAGCAACGTCTGAAATTTTATGCGACCCTATTGTGTCGTCGGGCGAAATTTCAATAACTCTTGCTCCATACGGCATATTCGGGAACGGCGGAATTGCAGTTCCGACATTATAAAGTCTTGCCGAGCAATAAAGGCAGTTCGGCTCCTCTGCCGGATTTTCTCTTCCGCAGTTCGGACAAACAACGGTTTTTCCTCCGTTTTTTCCGTGCTCCTCAAACGCTTTTGGCTCTTCTGCCTTCGCTTCGGGCTTCGCTTCGGGCTTCCATTCAAAATTTTCAGCGTGCAAGCCTTCGTTAGCGCAAGCATTATGAAGATTGTAGCAATCTCTGTGATGCGGAGTTCCGCAAACGGGACAAACGACTATATCGTCGCCCTCAACGAATTTTTTACCGCATACAGGACATTTTTCACCGGTGTAAATCAATAAATCAGCCTCTTTTTAAGATATTTGTCACTTATTAAACATTTATCTCTACGCTTATTCCCAATTCATCCTTGTATTTTTCAAGTATCGGCTTAACCTCGGCGTCGATAAACTCAACCACCTGCTCGGGTGCTCTGCCGACAAACTTTTCAGGTTTCATTTCGGCAAGGATTTCCTCCTTTGTAAGCGAGAACATACTGTCAGCCGCAATACGGTCAACCAAATCATTTTCTCCGCCGTCAACTTTGACGACCTTACCCGCCTCCATTGAAAGAACACGAATTCTCTCGTGAAGCTCCTGACGGTCTCCGCCTTTTTTAACGGCAGCCATCATAATATTTTCGGTCGCCATAAACGGAAGCTCCTCGTTGAGGTGTCTTTCAATCATCTTGGGATATACAACAATTCCGTCAACGACGTTTATATAAAGCTCAAGCACCGCATCAACTGCAAGGAAAGCCTCGGGTACGCTTATTCTCTTGTTCGCAGAGTCATCAAGCGTTCTCTCAAACCACTGTGTAGCGGCTGTGATTGCAGGGTTGAGCGTGTCGCAAATTACATATCTTGAAAGCGATGAAATTCTTTCGCTTCTCATCGGATTTCTCTTATATGCCATTGCGGAAGAGCCAATCTGAGTTTTCTCAAACGGTTCTTCAAGCTCTTTTTTGTGCTGTAACAATCTCATATCGCCCGAGAACTTGTAAGCCGACTGAGCAATTTCCGAAAGCACGCTCAAAACATTGTAATCAAGTTTTCTCGAATAGGTCTGTCCCGATACCATATAACAGCTTTCAAAGCCCATTTTCTCTGCGATTTTCTTGTCAAGAGCCTTGATTTTCTCGGAGTCGCCGTCAAAAATTTCAACGAACGAAGCCTGTGTGCCCGTTGTACCCTTTGAACCTAAAAGCTTCATTTGTGAAAGCTGGAATTCAAGCTGTGCAAAGTCAAGCACCAAATCGTTGAGCCAAAGCGAAGCTCTTTTTCCGACGGTTGTCGGCTGAGCTGCCTGAAAATGAGTAAATGCAAGGCAGGGCATATCCTTATATTTCATAGCAAACTTCGAAAGCTCGTTTATAAGGTTGACAAGCTTTTTCCTGACAAGCTTTAACGCCTCTGTCATTATGATAACGTCCGTGTTATCTCCGACATAGCAGGAGGTTGCGCCCCAATGGATAATTCCCTTTGCCTTCGGGCACTGTACGCCGTAAGCGTGAACATGGCTCATTACATCGTGACGAACCTTCTTTTCCTCAGCCTCGGCAACCTCGTAGTTTATATCCTCTGCATGAGCTTTAAGCTCTGCTATCTGCTCGTCGGTAATATCCAAGCCAAGCTCTTTTTCACTCTCCGCAAGAGCAATCCAAAGCTTTCTCCAAGTCTTAAACTTGAAATCGGGTGAGAAAATATATTTCATTTCCTTGCTTGAATATCTTGAATTAAGCGGACTCTCGTAGATATCTTTCATTATAGTACCCCTCATTATTTCGCAAAATATTTTCTTATTCTTTCAACAGCCTTTTCGGTGTTTTCGGTTGTTCCGAAAGCGGTAAGGCGGAAATATCCCTCGCCTGCCGGACCGAAGCCCTCGCCGGGTGTGCCAACAACCTGAAGCTCGTTAAGAAGAAGGTCAAAGAAGTCCCAGCTGCCCATATTGTCGGGAGTTTTAAGCCAAACGTACGGCGAATTTACCGCACCGTAAACCTCAAGACCGCAAGCCTTTAAGCCGTCATATATTATTTTAGCATTTTTCTGATAATAAGCAATGATTTCCCTGATTTCTTTCTTTCCCTGTTCCGAATAAACAGCCTCCGCAGCTCTCTGTGTCACATAGGAAACGCCGTTGAACTTTGTTGCCTGTCTGCGTGCCCACATTGAGTTGAGCTCTACGCCGTCAACTTTGAGTTCGTGAGGAACAACCGTATAACCGCAACGGACACCCGTGAAGCCTGCTGTCTTTGAGAAGGATTTGAACTCGATTGCACAGGTCTTCGCACCCTCGATTTCATAAATGGTGTGCGGTACATTGTCCTCTGTGATAAACGCTTCATAAGCTGCGTCGTAAAGGATTACAGAGCCGTTCTCATTTGCATAATCAACCCATTTTTTAAGCTCGTCTTTTGTAATTGCCATACCCGTGGGATTGTTCGGGAAGCAAAGGTAAATCAAATCAACCTTTTCCTTAGGAAGCTCGGGCAGGAAATTATTTTCTGCAAGGCAGGTCATATAATAAATGTTTGACCATTTTCCGTCTGCGTCCTTTTCGCCCGAACGGCCTGACATAACATTTGTGTCAACATATACGGGATAAACAGGGTCGCAAATAGCAACCTTATTGTCAAGAGAGAAAATATCGCCGATGTTGCCCGTATCGCTCTTTGCGCCGTCCGATACGAAAATTTCCGAATTGTCAAGCTCTACGCCGTGAGCCTTATAGTCATTTTCATTGATTGCGTCCAAAAGGAAATCATAGCCGAATGCAGGCGGATATCCTCTGAAAGTTTCAGCTTTCGACATTTCATCAACAGCCTTGTGCATAGCATCAATGCAAGCAGGCGCCAACGGACGTGTAACGTCGCCGATACCGAGTCTTATAATCTCTTTGTCGGGATTTGCCTTTGAATAAGCCTCAACCTTTTTCGCAATGTTCAAAAAAAGATAGCTGCTTTCGATTTTCAAAAAGTTTTCGTTGAATTTCATTTTTGTATTTCCTTTCGTTTATTCTTCAATTTCACCGGTGCATACCGTTGCGGCAGGGCCGGTCATATAAACGTCTCCGCCGTCAGTCCAAATGTCGGTAAGCGTACCGCCTAAAAGATTTATTTTTATCTCCGTGTTCCTCTTACAGTAGCCGCAAAGCACAGAAGCCACCGTTACCGCACAAGAGCCTGTGCCGCAGGCGAGAGTTTCGCCCGAGCCTCTTTCCCAAACCCTCATATCAAGTTCGGTATCGCTCACAACGTGCACAAATTCCGTGTTTATTCTTTCGGGGAACATTTCGTTGTTTTCAAATTTAGGGCCTATTTTTTCAAGGTCAATGCTTTTAACATCATCGACATAGACAATGCAATGGGGATTTCCCATAGAAACACAAGTAACCTCGTACTCTTTTTCATCGATAGTTAGTTTTTGTCTAATTACATTTTCGCCGTCAAACTTTGTCGGTATTTTTTCGGCTTCTAATATCGGCTCGCCCATATTAACTCTTGCGCTGACAACTTTTCCGTTCTCAACGTTCATTTTTATAAGCTTGATTCCGCTTCTTGTTTCAACCGATATTTCGTCCTTATCGGTCATACCGTTATCATAAACATATTTTGAAACGCACCTTATGCCGTTTCCGCACATCATACCCTCGGAGCCGTCGGCGTTATAAATGTTCATCTTGAAATCCGCCTTGTCGCTCGGGGAAATGAGAATTAGTCCGTCCGAGCCGATGCCGAAATGTCTGTCGCTGACCTTTATCGCAAGCTTTTCCGGATTTTTGACTGTCTCCTCAAAGCAGTTGATATATATGTAGTCATTTCCTGCTCCGTGCATTTTAGTAAATTTCAATCTATCCATCTCCAATCATTCGTGCAAGCTCCAAAAGCTTCATTCCGCTTTCCATGCTTCTGCGCTGTAATATCTTGTGCGCCTCACGTTCGGAAACGTGGTGCCTGTTCATTATTATACGCTTAGCTCTGTCGAGTATTTCCTCTGTCTCGCCGCTTTTCTTGTGTCTTGAAAGAACCTCGTTTTCCGTTGCCGCCATTACCTTAACGGTTTTCAAAAACTCAATTCTGTCAATCGGCATATTTATTTCTACCATATTGCTCACAAACACAGCCTGCGACTCTCCCGAGGGCAAAAGATGTATAACATCACAGCCCTGCGGAAGCATATTAGCAAGAGTGAGAGCCGTCATATCGCCAAGCCTTCCGCACACCACCAATGCCCGTGGATAAACACCCGTGAAAGCGAGCACCTCGTTTCCCGAGCATAAAAGAGAGCGAACGAACACCCCACCGCTTTGCAAAATCGTTTTAATATGCTCAGCGGAGTGATTATTAGCACTTGCGATAATAACGTCTCTCATAAATTACGCCTTTTTCAATTACTTATAAAGCGGATGTCTGTTGCAAATTTCATTAACACCGTTGCGGATGTAATCCTTGCTGTTTTCAAAGTCATTTACCGCAAGAGCAATGTACTCTGCAATCTTGTCCATATCCTCAGCGTCAAAGCCTCTTGTTGTAACGGCAGGAGTGCCGAGACGCAAGCCGCTTGTGATAAACGGACTGCGAGGCTCGTTGGGAACGGTGTTCTTGTTAGCCGTGATATAAACCTCGTCAAGTCTGTGCTCAAGCTCCTTACCCGTAACCTCGCTGCCACGAAGGTCAACAAGGCAAAGGTGGTTGTCGCTTCCGCCTGATACAAGCTTGATATCTCTTGCAAGCAAGCCCTTTACAAGTGCCTGACAGTTGTCGATAACATTCTTCTGATATTCCTTAAACTCGGGCTTGAGAGCCTCGCCGAAGCAAACTGCCTTACCTGCGATAACGTGCATAAGCGGACCGCCCTGTGTTCCGGGGAAGATAGCCTTGTTAAACGCCTTGCCGAGCTCCTCGTCGTTGCAAAGTATAAGACCGCCTCTCGGTCCTCTCAAGGTCTTATGAGTTGTTGATGTTACAACATCCGCATACGGAACGGGCGAGGGATGGAGTCCTGCCGCAACAAGTCCCGCAATATGAGCCATATCGACCATAAAGTATGCGCCGACTTCTTTTGCGATTTGAGAAATTTTCTCAAAGTCAATAATTCTCGGATATGCCGAAGCGCCTGCAACGATAAGCTTCGGTTTGCACTCCTTAGCCTTTTCTTCAAACTCGTCGTAATCGATAAAGCCGTCAGCGTTTACGCCGTAAGGTACGAAGTTGAAATATTTACCCGACATATTAACAGGTGAGCCGTGTGTGAGGTGTCCGCCCTCTGCAAGGTTCATTCCCATAACGGTATCGCCGGGATTGAGAAGTGCAAAGTAAACAGCCATATTAGCCTGTGCGCCCGAATGAGGCTGAACGTTTGCATAGCTTGCGCCGAAAAGCTCCTTAACTCTGTCTCTTGCAATATCCTCGACAATATCAACGCACTCGCAGCCGCCGTAATATCTCTTACCCGGATAGCCCTCTGCGTATTTGTTTGTCAAAATGCTTCCCATAGCAGCCATAACCGCAGGAGAAACTATGTTCTCACTTGCGATAAGTTCAATGTTTCTCTGCTGACGCTCAAGTTCTTTTTTCATTGCCGAGCCAACCTGCTCGTCATACTTTGAAACAAGACCGATTGAATCCAAAAGATCGTTATACATATCCTTACCTCAATTTCAAATCAAATTATAAATTAACCGAATAGTTCGGTGCTTCCTTAGTGATGAAAACATCGTGGGGATGGCTTTCTTTAAGACCTGCGTTTGTAATTCTGATAAATCTCGTCTTCTGCTGAAGCTCGGGAACATTTTTACAGCCGCAATAGCCCATACCTGATTTAAGACCGCCCATCATCTGATATACCGTATCGGAGAGAACTCCCTTATAAGGAACACGTCCTTCAATTCCCTCGGGAACAAGCTTTTTGTTGTCCTCCTGGAAATATCTGTCCTTTGAGCCCTTGTTCATAGCAGCTATTGAGCCCATACCTCTGTATACCTTGAACTGTCTGCCCTGATAAATTTCGCTGCTTCCGGGAGACTCCTCACAGCCTGCAACAAGTGAGCCGACCATAATAGCCGAAGCGCCTGCGGCAATAGCCTTAACGATTTCGCCCGAATATTTAATACCGCCGTCAGCGATAACGGAAATGCCGTGCTTTGCAGCCTCGTTTGCCGAATCATAAACAGCTGTTATCTGCGGAACGCCGATACCTGCAACTACACGGGTTGTACAGATGGAGCCGGGGCCTATACCAACCTTAACACAATCGGCACCTGCGTCGATAAGAGCCTTTGTGCCCTCTGCCGTTGCAACGTTACCTGCGATAAGCGAAATCTCGGGGAATGCTGCCTTAACTCTTGAAACGGCATTGAGAATATTTCTTGAATGACCGTGTGCGGAGTCAAGTGTAAGCACGTCAACGCCTGCCTCAACAAGAGCAGCTGCTCTGTCAAGAACGTCCGAAGTTACGCCGATAGCCGCACCGCAAAGAAGTCTGCCGCTTGCATCTCTTGCCGAATTGGGATACTGAACGCTCTTTTCAATATCCTTGATGGTGATAAGACCCTTGAGATAGCCCTGATCGTCAACAAGCGGAAGCTTTTCGATCTTGTGCTTCATAAGAATTTCCTTAGCCTGTTCAAGAGTTGTTCCTATATGGGAGGTGACAAGATGGTCCTTTGTCATTACTTCGTCGATTTTAACGCTGTAATCGGTCATAAATCTCATATCACGGTTTGTGATGATGCCGACAAGCTTACCGTCGCCGTCACAAATCGGAACACCCGAAATTTTGTAATGATGCATAAGGTTGTTAGCTTCTTCAACCGTGTTGTCGGCGTGAAGGAAGAACGGATTTATAATAACGCCGTTTTCGCTTCTCTTTACCTTATCTACCTCTGCTCTCTGTGCGTCGATAGACATATTTTTATGAATGATACCTATACCGCCTTCACGGGCAATGGCAATAGCCATTCTCGATTCTGTGACTGTATCCATAGCCGCCGTAAGCATAGGAATATTAAGTCTGATTTTCTTTGTCAGCTGTGTTGAAACGTCAATATCCTTCGGCAAAACGTCGCTCTCCGCCGGAATGAGCAAAACGTCGTCAAAGGTAAGACCTTCTTTTGCAAATTTTTCATTTGACATTTTAATATCCTCCCATTTTACATTATTTTTATAATTATACATTTACTGACGATTTAATTCAATAGATAAATAAGAAAAAACACCCGTGGTTTTACAGGTGTTTTTGTGCCTTTTGACTTATTCGGCAATACGCTCTATAACCTCGGTCATAGCCGAAGCGTCTGCAAGCTCTATTGTGCCGTTATCTACATATGCCGCAGTGGCAGGATTTATCGGAAGCTTGGCGAGAACGGGTATCTCAAGCTCCTTTGCAACCTCGTCTATTTTGCTTTCGCCGAAAATGTAGTGCTTTTTGTGACAATCGGGACATTCAAAATAGCTCATATTTTCAACTATACCGAGAATCGGTATATTCATCATCTTTGCCATATTGTAAGCCTTTTTAACTATCATAGTTACAAGGTCCTGCGGCGTCGTAACGATAATAATTCCGTCAACGGGCATACTTTGGAACACGGTAAGCGGAACGTCGCCCGTTCCGGGAGGCATATCAACAAACATATAGTCAACGTCGCCCCATTGAACCTCTTGCCAGAACTGATTTATAACGCCCGAAATTACGGGACCTCTCCAAATAACGGGAGCATCCTCTTTTTCAAGCAAAAGGTTAATGCTCATTATTTTAATGCCGAGCTTTGTTTCGGCAGGCAAAATTCCCTCGTCATTTCCGAGTGCTCTGCCGTGAATACCGAAGCCTTTGGGGATTGACGGACCTGTAATATCGGCGTCAAGTATAGCCGTTTTATAGCCGTGAAGCTGTGAAGCAAGCGCAAGTGTAGATGTGACAAAGCTTTTGCCTACGCCGCCCTTACCGCTGACAACTCCGATAACTTTTTTTACATTGCTGTTTGCGTTCTGCGGTAAACGAAAATCCTTCTTTTCATTTTCGCACTTCGACGCACAGTTTGAGCAATCATGATTGCAATTTTCACTCATAATATCACCTAAAATAAATTTTATTACTTATTTATTATTTGTTCTCTGCTCACGTAAATTCTTAAAAAATTCCGAGAGCATATTTGAACATTCCTCGCCCAAAACTCCGCTTTCCGTTTCCGGTTTATGCGTAAAGGGAAGAGAAAACATTTCCGTCACCGATTCTACAGCACCGTTTTTATAATCCTTTGCACCGTATGTGACTTTTTTTAGTCTTGAATTTATAATCGCACCTGCACACATCGGACACGGTTCAAGGGTCACATACATTTCGCACTCCCAAAGGCGCCAACCGCCGAGAGCTTTGCAAGCTTTGTCAATCGCCTCTATTTCAGCGTGGCAAAGAGCGTTTTTCTCCTTTTCTCTGCGATTTCTGCCGTAGGAAACAACCTCGCCGTTTCTCACAACCACCGCACCGACGGGAACTTCACCCTCATCTGCCGAAAGCCTTGCCTGTTCAAGCGCAAGACGCATAAAATCATATTTATCCATATCAGTTAATATAAAGGCTTGTTTCGACAATAAGCAAAACCTCTGCAATTACCATCGGTGCACTAAAGATAAAGCTGATTGCTTTTTCTCCGCTTGTAAGAGCAGACGTACAGCCTCTTGAAAGAGTATTTTTTGAAAAAGCACCGCCGAGAGCCTTTTGCTTTCTGTCGTTTGCATAAAGTGCGAAACAAATAATTCCCACAGCAAAAACGACCGTGTAAAGAATCATTGAAAACATATTCGTAATTTCATCCGAGCAATTCTGCGAAACGGTCATTGAAATTACCGCAATGGCGTTGTTTATAAAGTGAATTATAACACCCGTCCACATAGTGCCTGTTTTAATAACCGCATATCCGATACCGATACCGGCAATAAATGCAAAGGGTATCTGTATCATATTTCCGTGCATAAGAGCAAACACAAACGAGGACATAATTATAGCAAAGCCGTCTCCGTATTTACGAAGAGACTGCATAACAACGCCCCTGATTGCAAATTCCTCAACAAAAGCAGGGATAACGGCGGTTACAAAAAACGACATTGCAACCGTTGAAAAGGTGCTGTAGGTCGAGCCGTCGTCGGGCTGCGAAAACTCAATTCCGAACACAGCCTCACAAAAAGTCGAAAACATACCCGTTGCAATGCTTCCGAGAATACAAATCATTACGGTAATCGGAATTAAAAGTGCAAATTCCTTATTGTCATAAGGTCTTCCAAGCGGCAAATCGTTGACATAATTTCTCTTTTTTAACGATTTATACGCAATTAAAAACGGAAGTCCCAACGTGAAAAGCGACATCAACGCCGTCAGCGCAGAAACAAAATACTCGTTGTTCTTATAGAGCTCCTCAAAGCCGTCAACCTGAGAAAGAACAAGTCCTAAAATTGTTCCGAGCACGATAAATGCCGTAACCGCAGCACCGCATACCTTGCTGACGGTTGAAATGTTCGCCTTATGCTTATTTTTGAGAAGATAATATTCTCCGTTATAGTTGTTGTTAAAATTGTATTGATTGTTCTGTCCGTAAGGAGAGAAAGGCTGTTGATAATTCATACACTACCACCATTACTGTATTTTCTTTAATTGTAGCATCTAAAAATTAACAGATTGTTACGCAAAATATGCGTATTTATAAATTATTCTTCCGTTTCGGACACTTCTGTTTCGTTACCCTCGGCATCTTCTTCGCTTATTTCAAGTTCATCGGTCTTTTCTTCTGCATCATGTGCGGTAATCGAGAAAGCCGAAACCTTTTCGCCCTCGGATACCTTCATAACACGAACACCCTTTGATGTTCTTGAGAAAGTGCTTATATCGGATGCCTTTATTCTTATGATAATTCCGTCCGAAGAAATTATGATAATATCTTCATCGTCATCAATCATTGAAACTGCCGCAACATCTCCGTAAAGCTCGGTCTTATAGTTGGTAAGTCCCTTACCGCCTCTCGACTGAATACGGTAATTGTCAATTTCGGAACGTCTGCCGAAGCCTGTTTCTGAAATTGTAAGAACCTTTTTGCCCTCTTCGAGGATACACATACCCGTAACCTCGTCGCCGTCACGAAGTGAGATAGCCTTAACTCCACGGGCAGTTCTGCCGATTACCCTTGCGTCATTTTCCTCAAATGTAATAGCAAAGCCCTTCTTGGTAGCAACCATTATTCTCTTCGTTCCGTCTGTGAGTGCAACCCAATCAAGCTCGTCGCCCTCGTCAAGATTTATTGCAAGGATACCCGACTTACGAATGTTCTTATATGCGTTAAGAGGTGTACGCTTGATAATGCCCTGTTTTGTAAGCATACAGAGATAGAAATTATCCTCGTCGCTGAAGTTCGGAACTCTTATCATTGATGTGATTTTCTCGTCCGAAGTAATGGGAAGAATATTAACAACATTCATGCCCTTACTTGAACGGCTGCCCTCGGGAATTTCATAGCCCTTGAGCCTGTAAGCCTTACCGAGCGAGGTAAAGAACATAATATAGTCGTGTGAGGAGCAGGTGAACATTGTCTTTGCGTAATCCTCTTCACGTCTTGTCATACCCTTGATGCCCTTGCCTCCTCTGCGCTGACTCTGATAAGTGTCAACAGGCTGACGTTTAATATATCCCATATTTGTAAGCGTATAAACGCAATCCTCTTCGGGAATAAGGTCCTCAATATCAACTTCGCCCGCAACGTTGGAAATCTCTGTTCTTCTCTCGTCGCTGAATTTTTCGGCAATAACCTGAAGTTCTGTTTTAACGGTATTTTTGATATTTGTTTCAGAAGACAAAAGCTCAAGCAAGGACTTAATTTTTTCCTGAAGCTCTTTTCTCTCTGAAATAATTTTCTGAATTTCAAGACCTGCCAGCTGACCGAGTCTGAACGCAACTATCGCATCTGCCTGCGGCTCGTCAAAGTCAAACTTGTCCATAATAGCCTGCTTTGCCTCCGCCTGACCGCCCTTACAAGCTCGAATTGTAGCAATAATCTCGTCAACAATATCAACTGCTCTTTCAAGACCTGCAAGAATGTGTTCTCTGTCCTGTGCTTTTTTAAGGTCAAACTCCGTTCTTCTTGTGATTATTTCACATTGGAATTTGATATACTGCTCAATAATTTCTTTAAGTGTAAGAATCTTCGGAACGCCGTCAACAAGGGCAAGCTGAATGATACCGTAAGAAATCTGAAGCTGCGTCATCTGATACAGCTGATTTAAGATAACCTGCGGGTTTGCGTCTCTCTTTAAGTCGATAACAATTCTGATACCGCCGCCACGCTTTGAAGAATAGTCGTTAATGCCCGACATTCCCTCGATTTTTTTATCCTTATGAAGCTCTGCGATTGACTCGATAAGTCTTGCCTTATTAACCTGATAGGGAAGCTCGGTAATTACGATTTGAAATTTGCCGTTCTTTTCGTTTTCAATAATTTCGGCACGGCCACGAAGAGTAATTTTACCTCTGCCTGTCGCATAAGCCGCACGAATACCGGCTCTGCCCATAATAATTCCCTCTGTCGGGAAATCCGGTCCCTTGATATGCTCCATAATTTCTTCCAACGAAGCGTCGGGATTGTCAATTACACAGCATACGCCGTCGATAACCTCACCGAGATTGTGAGGAGGAATATTTGTTGCCATACCTACGGCAATACCCGTTGAACCGTTTACAAGCAGGTTCGGGTATCTTGACGGAAGAACTGTGGGTTCTTTAAGTCTGTCGTCGTAGTTTGAAACATAGTCTACGGTCTTTTTGTCAATATCAGTCAAAAGCTCGAGAGCAATTTTACTCATTCTCGACTCTGTATAACGGTATGCAGCAGGGGGGTCTCCGTCGATTGAACCGAAGTTACCGTGACCGTCAACAAGAGTGTATCTCATTGAGAAATCCTGTGCAAGTCTAACCATTGCATCGTAAACCGAAGCATCACCGTGAGGATGGTAAGAACCCAATACGGCACCGACTGTATCGGCGCACTTACGGTATGCCACATTCGGATACAAATGCTTTTCGTACATTGTGTAGAGAATTCTTCTGTGAACGGGCTTTAAGCCGTCTCTTACGTCGGGAAGAGCACGGGAGGTGATAACCGACATAGAGTAATCAAGGAATGAATTCCTCATTTCCTGATTTATTTCCTTGTTTATAATGTTCTGTTGCTCAAGCGGAACATAATCTCCTAAATTATGATTATGACTTGCGCTTGAAGTTTTATTTTTAGCCATCGTCTTACCTCTTTATCTTAAATGTCAAGGTTTTGAACATATTTTGCGTTTTTCTCAATAAATTCTCTTCTCGGCTCAACCTTATCGCCCATCAAAATTGAGAAGGTTTCATCTGCTTCCATAGCGTCCTCAAGGGTGACACGAAGCATTATTCTTGTTGCAGGGTCCATTGTTGTCTCCCAAAGCTGTTCGGGATCCATTTCACCAAGACCTTTGTATCGCTGAACATCAACCTTATCTCCGCCTAATTCCGCCGTGTATCTGTCTCTCTCCTCCTCGGTGTAAGCGTATTTGAATGACTTACCCTTTGAGACCTTGAAAAGAGGGGGCTGTGCAATGTAAATATATCCCTCATCGATAAGCGGACGCATATATCTGAAGAAGAACGTCAAAAGAAGTGTTCTGATATGCTGACCGTCAACGTCGGCATCGGCCATAATAACTATTTTATGGTATCTGATTTTTTCTATATCAAATTCGTCGCCGATACCCGTTCCGAGTGCAAGAACAATAGGTGTAAGCTTATCGTTGCCGATAACCTTATCAATTCTTGCTTTCTCGACGTTAAGCATTTTACCCCAAAGCGGAAGAATAGCCTGAATACGGTTATCTCTGCCCTCTTTTGCCGAGCCGCCCGCCGAATCTCCCTCGACGATAAACAATTCTGTGTGCTCGGGATTATTTTCAATACAATCCGCAAGCTTTCCGGGAAGTGAGTTGCCCTCAAATGCAGATTTTCTTCTTGCCGTATCTCTTGCTTTTCTCGCAGCCTCTCTCGCTCTTGAAGCGTCGAGTGCTTTTGAAAAAATTGTCTTTGCGACCGCAGGGTTTTCCTCGAAATAAGTCATCATCTTCTCATAAAGCATTTTGTTTACAAGAGCTTTCATTTCAGTATTACCGAGCTTGCCCTTTGTCTGTCCCTCAAACTCAGCCTCTGTAAGCTTAACGCTGATAACGACCGTCAAGCCCTCACGAACGTCGTCGCCCGAAAGATTTTTATCGCTGTCCTTAAGCAGTTTGAATTTTCTGCCGTAATCGTTAAACACCTTTGTCAAGGCAGTCTTAAAGCCGTCCTCGTGAGTACCGCCGTCGATTGTACGGACATTGTTTGCAAAGGAAAGTATAATTTCGTTATATCCGTCATTGTAAGAAATTGCAACCTCTGCGCTCTTATCATCCTGAACGGTTGAAAAGTGGAGAATTTCATCATGAACGGGAGTAAGACCTCTTGATTTATTTATGAAATCAACGAAAGAACGGATACCGCCCTCATAGCAGTAAACCTCTTCGACAATGTTTTCTTCGTCTCTCTTATCTGTAAGAGTGATTTTAAGTCCTGCGTTAAGGAAAGCCTGCTCACGAAGTCTCCTCTGCAAAACTTCAAATTCATAAACGGTAGTTTCTGTAAATATTTCGGAATCTGCCTTAAATCTGATAAGAGTACCCGTTTCGTCGGTGTCTCCTACTACTTCAAGATCTGTAACTATGTTTCCTCTTTCAAATCTCTGCTTATAGATATGACCGTTTTGGCTTACCTCAACCTCAAACCATTCGGAAAGCGCATTAACAACGGAAGAACCGACGCCGTGCAGGCCGCCCGAAACCTTATATCCGCTTCCGCCGAATTTACCGCCTGCGTGAAGAACGGTAAGAACGACCGTAACGGCAGGAAGTCCCTCTTCCTCGTTGATACCAACGGGAATGCCTCGTCCGTTATCTCTTACGGTAATTACGTTGTCGGGTAAAATTTCAACCTCGATATGTGTACAATAGCCTGCCAATGCCTCATCTATTGAGTTATCGACGATTTCATACACAAGATGATGAAGACCCTTAGGACCGGTAGAGCCTATATACATACCCGGACGCTTTCTTACAGCCTCAAGTCCTTTAAGAACCTGAATGGCGTCCGCACCGTATTCTTCGGTAACGGTAGTATTCATTTCTTCGTCTTCCATTACATTTTTGATTTCTTCGCTCATTTTTTCCTCCGTTACAATAAATTCAAATTGAATTTAATCTATTCTCTTAAATAACGTGTTAGTTGAATAAGGTGATATATACACCGTTCTTTTTCCTTTTTCTTCGGTTACGATAAAGGATTTAGGCAAGTCAAAGGAAACTGTTTTTGACAGCTTTTGCTTTTCCGCAAAATTGAGATAATCCCTTGACGCCTTTGAAACCGTAGTATTATCAAGATCAAATATGCCGATTATATCCTCGGTTTTTATAAAATCCTCCGTGCCTATTTGCAGATACATTAAATCAACCTGCCTTTTTCAATGTGAAACGTTTTACCCTCACACATTCTTAAAACGGTGGCAGGGTCACAGCAGGTTATAAATACCTGTCTTGAATTAAGATGGTTTAATATATAATCCTGCCTGTTAACATCAAGCTCACTCATTACATCATCAAGAAGTATAACAGGCTCTTCGCCCGTAACATCCTTGATTATATTAGCCTCACTTAATTTCATTGCAAGCGCACAGGAACGCTGCTGTCCTTGTGAGCCGAATTTTCTTGCCGAAAGAGAATTTATTTTAATATCAATATCATCTCTTTGCGGTCCTATGCTTGTTATTTTATTAAAAATATCCTCACGCCTGTTTTGTCTGAGCCTTTCAAAAAGAAAATCTTTTATTTCGTAAATATCGTCATTATAAAGACCTGTGTTATTTACATACTGAATTTCAAGCTTTTCTCTTCCGTCGGAAAGTCCCGTGTATATTTCTTCACAATTTTCACTCAAAAGCCTTGTATATTTAATTCTCTCCGAAACTATTGCCGAGGCATAGGACGAAAGCCTGTCATCCCATACGTCAAGCGTATCATAAAGCTCCGAATGAAATTGAATATCTTTTAACAAAGCATTTCTCTGTTCGAGTGCCCTGTTATATTTTGCAAGCACTCTCGCATAGCTCGGCTTTAGCTGACAAAGAGCTGTGTCTAAAAATTTTCTTCTGTTTACGGGTCCCTCTTGAATAAGAGATAAATGAGAGGGAGAAAAAATAACTGCGTTAAATTCTCCTATCATTTCGGCAGGACTTTTCAAATCAACACCGTTTTTGGTAATTGAACGCTTTTTTTCAATTATCATTGTTGCGGTTTGCTCTCTTCCCTTTGCAAAAAAATCAATTTCATTCTTTGCAAAATCCTTGCCGAAGCCTAAAAGCTCGCTATCTTTTTTTGAACGAAAGCTTTTACAACCCGTAAAAAGCCAGATACTCTCAAGTAAATTGGTTTTTCCCTGTGCGTTCTCACCGAAAATAACATTTACATTCTCGGACGGAGCGATTTCTATATAATCAATATTTCTGTAATCAATTACCGAGAGTCTGTCTACTTTCATAATTTTACCTATATAATTTCGTAAATTTTTCTGTCAAATTCAAAGCTGTCTCCGCTTCTGAGCTTTTTACCTCTCATTGTGCAGACCTCGCCGTCTGTTTTAATTTGACCGTCTCCGATTATCATTTTCGCCTGACCGCCCGTAACTGCAATATTTGCAAGCTTTAACGCAGCATCAAGTCTTATAAAATCGGTATCTATTTTTAATTGTACCTTTTCTTTTTCGCCAACCTTTGCCTTAACTTTTATTTTTTTCATATTATTTTAATTTTACGGGAAGAACAAGGAATAAGAAGCTGTCTCCCTCTTTCGGAACAATGATTATGGGCTGAATAGGACTGCTGAGCTTAATAACAACCTCGTCCGTATCGCAAACCTTTAATGCGTCAAGCAAAAATCTGTTATTAAAGCCGATTTCTATTTTTTCTCCCTCAATTTTTGCGGGAATTTTATCATTTGCAGTACCCAAGGAAGTAATTGACGAAGTCTTAATCATATCCTCATCAAAAATACATCTGATAGGACTCTTTGCTCTGTCTGTAATCATAAGAGAAGTTCTTTCAATACAGCTGATAAGCATTCTTGTATTAACTTCTACTTTTGTATTTTCATTTATGGCAATTGCGGATTTATAATTCAAAAATTCGCCGTCAAGAAGTCTTGAAACGATAAGATAGCTTCCGATTTCAAAGACTATATGCCTTTTTCCGATATTCAATGAAATTGCCACATCATCATTTACTATGAGTTTCATTATTTCATTAAGAGTCTTTTTCGGAACAACAAAAATCTGCTCGTCGCCCTGATAATCTATAGCTTCGTTTCTGATAGCCAGTCTAAAGCCGTCAACTGCAACAAGACGGATAAGAGAATTTCCGATTTCAAATCTTACGCCTGTATGAACAACCTTGGTGTCATTTTCCGCAGTCGCAAAAATTGTTTTTCTTATCATATCCTTGAGAATACCGCCCTTTACAACAATCGGGAAACTGCTGCTTACAGACGGAAGCTCCGGATATTCCTGTGCGTTAATTCCTATAAGAGAAAACTCAGACTCACCGCTTTTAATCTTTGTAGTCATTCTTTCATCAGATTCAATTCTAACCGTCTGTGACGGAAGATTTCTTAAAATGTCGCAGAGAATTTTAGCATTCAAAATAATGCTTCCCTGTTCTTCAACCTTTGCCTCAACAGAGGTTATAACGCCAACCTCCAAATCATAGCCGGTAACGGTAACCGAATTGTCTGCCGTTGTAAGCAAAATACCCTCAATTGCGGGTATCGTTGATTTGCTTGAAACAGAGCGCTGAATATTTGAACATACTTCCGAGAATTTTTGAGTGTCGCAAACGAATTTCATATTTTTTTCCTTTCCAAACATAAGATATATTTTAATAAAAGAGTATTATCAGTAGGGGGTGTCGAAATTTAACAAAACCGATAAATTTATTGATTTTTCAATAATTTTTCTCTGTTTTTTAATGTTGAAAAATTTTCTAAAAGCAAAAAGAATTGAACATATAATCTAAGATGATTTTTAACTGTTCAAAAACGTAGTGTTCAAAACTAAAACTTGTCGAAAACTTTATCAATAATCTTTAACGTTTTTAATTATATCTTCGACGGTTTTTTTGTACTGAAAATCTTCATCCATCATATTTCTGACTTTATCGATAGAATGCTTAACTGTAGAATGGGTTTTTCCGCCGAAGTATTTTCCTATATCCTCAAGAGACATTCCCGTAATTTCTCTGATAATATACATTGAAATCTGTCTTGCATCTTTAATGTTTTTATCACGCTTGTCCGACATAATGTTTTCAACGGATATTCCGTATGTATTACCGACGGTTTCGGTTATTTTTGAATTTATTACCGAAATAGGCTGATTGTAGGTTGTAAGCTCTTTTATAGCTTCCTTTGCAATATCAAGTGTCGGCTTTGCGTTTGACAAAAGACAAAGCGATTTAATTTTCTTAACCGCACTTTCAAGCTGACGAACGTTGTTTTTTACCTCTTGAGCGAAAAATTCGACTATTTCATCGGGAATGGAAAAATCGTACTGTTCAGCTTTATTTTTTATGATGGCCATTCTTGTTTCAAAATCGGGGGGTTGAATGTCAGCCATAAGTCCCCATTCAAATCTTGTTTTAAGTCTTTCCTGCAAAATTTGAATTTCATTCGGAGGTCTGTCCGAAGTTAAAACAATTTGCTTTCCGTATTCGGTCAATGCGTTAAACGTGTGGAAAAATTCCTCTTCCGTCTGTTCCTTTTGAGCGATAAACTGAATATCATCCATCAAAAGAGCGTCACAGTTACGGTATTTTTCACGAAATTCATACATTGTCTTGTTTCTCAAATGATAAACAAGGTCGTTTGTAAAATTCTCACTTGTGATATAAATTATCGTTGCATCGGGATTTCTTGTTTTCATTTCATTCTCAATAGCTTTGAGAAGATGTGTTTTTCCGAGTCCCGATTTTCCGTAAATATAAAGAGGATTATAAGATTTACCCGGATCCTCCGCAACTTTTTTCGCCGCCGCATAAGCGTAGTTGTTTGATTTACCTACAACGAAATTATCAAAGTTATCTCCGAGAGTTCTCAAAGAAGCTCCGCTGTCGTTTGCTTTTTGCTCGACCTTTTCGTCCGTGAGCTGTTCAAGCGTAAATTCAATTTCAACATTAAATCCGATTACCTCATTAAAAGCATTGTTTATAAGCTCCGAATATTTTTTTTCAATTATCGGAAATAAAAACTTATTATTTATACTCAATACAGCTTTTTGCCCGTCGAATGATTTAAGAGTTATCGGAGTAAACCAAAGTTTGAATGCTTCCGAATTGACATTATAGTTTTCTTTCGCACATTCACAGACGGCGCTCCACATATCGTTTAACGAATCCATAAATATTGTCTCCTGTAATAATAATTCAATTAAAACACGTTATTTTATGTTTTATATGTTTTTGATAAAAAAGTCCTAAAAATATAAAAAACGTAAATATAAGCCTAAAATGACCATAATATAGCAAATACCATTTTAACACACCTATTAAATTTTTTCAATAGCTTATATAATAGTTTTATTTATATATGTTATTTATAGATATATAATATAAAGCAAAAATAAAATTTTTTTATTTTTTTAGCGGATTTTCGTGTTTTTTACGAATTTATGATTTTTTTAACACAATATTTTGTCATTAAAATTATTTTTGACACAACAAATAGTTGAAAATAAGAAAAATACTCTAATATTTGCTTAAATCTTGACTTTTTTATGTCATTTAGTTATAATATCTTTCCGCAGATTATTTTTGTAATGAAACGGAGGTATAACGATGAAAAGAACATATCAGCCGAAAAAGCGTCATCGTCAGATGGAACACGGTTTCCGTAAGAGAATGTCAACAAGAAACGGCAGAAAAGTACTTGCTCGCCGCAGAGCAAAGGGCAGAAAGCAGTTGTCCTACTAATAGGTAAATAATTTGAGTACGGTAACCTTAAATCGTAATTGTGATTTCAGACACCTCTATTATAGGGGCAGATCCTATACAAATCCTGCACTGGTTGTTTATTTTAAAAAAAGCGGTGCGGGAATTTGTCGTATAGGAATAACTGTAAGTAAAAAAATCGGATGTGCGGTTGAAAGAAACCGCTGCAAAAGAATTATCAGAGCTGCTTGGCGCAGTGTTGAGCCAAAAATTAAAGGCTCGTATGATATTGTTTTTGTTTCAAGAACTAAAACCAAATATCTCAAAAGTACGGATATTCAAGAAATTATGCTTGATATGTTTAACCAAGCGGGTATACTTAAATGAAAAAGGCCATTATTAAAATAATAAGGTTTTATCAGAAAAAAATTTCTCCGCTTTTTCCGCCGAGATGCAGGTATTATCCTACTTGCTCACAATATGCGGTCACGGCAATCGAAAGATTTGGTATTATCAAGGGCGGTTTGTTGACAGTAGGTCGTCTTATGAGGTGCAATCCTCTTTTCCCGGGCGGAATTGACCCCGTTCCGGAAAAGAAAAACAAAAAATAAGAAAATAAAATGCCCGGCATTTTGTTCGGAGGAACATAAATGAGTAACTTTATGAACGGATTATATGAAATATTGGGAGTCCCCTTCGGATTTGTTATTTCAATATTTTATGCATTAAGCGGAAACTATCTCGTTTCTATATTTTTCTTGATGGTTATTGTTAAGCTTTGCCTGCTTCCCTCTTCAATAAAACAGCAGAAGAGTATTGCGATGCAGCAGCGTCTTCAGCCGAAGCTCAGAAGATTGAGAGAAAAATACGGCAACGACCAACAGCGTCTCCAAAAGGAAACACAAGAACTTTATCAGCGAGAGGGCTTTAATGCTATGGGCGGCGGATGTCTCCCCATGCTTATTCAGTTCCCTGTTATGATTGGTCTTTATCAGGTTAACTATCATCCTTTCTCAATGGTTTTGAGAATACCCTCGGCAGTTGTTGCTTCACTTAAAGAAGCGGTTATGCCGTTTCTTACGGAAACAGAAGCAAAATCTGCTTTCAGAATTGAGCTCTATGCTTTACAGCATTGGGACAAAATCAACAAGAGTGCAATAAACGGTCTTACACCCGAACTTATAAATAAAATTGAATTGTTTATGTCAAAATTTAATTTTATGGGACTTGACCTTGCACACACTCCGAATTTCAAAACCTTTGACGCATATTGGGCAATCCCGATAATCACAGGTATCATTGCTCTTGCTATGAGCGTTTATTCGCTTATCCGTCAGAGAAAGACAAATCCTGAAATGGCAAAAAATCCTCAAATGGGTTGTATGATGCTTTTCACACCTATAATGCAGATTTATTTTGCCTTCCTTTTCCCGACAAGTGTAGGTATCTATATCATTATGTCTTCGGCAATTTCGTTCTTACAGATGATTGTTCTCAACCATTTGTACGAACCGAAAAAAGTTCTTGCAAGGGCTATGGTAGATGAGACAATTTACCGTCGCTCTAAGGAAAACAATACTAAAAAAATCAAAGAAACAGAAGATAAATAATTAAAATACAAGGTGTTCAGTTATGATTAAAGAATGTATTAAAAAAGCTCCCACCGTTGAAGAAGCAAAGAATTCAGCTTTGCTTGAATTGGGACTTTCTGAATTCGACGAGTATAAAATCGAAGTTCTTAAAATGCCCGAAAAAAAGAAATTATTCGGACTTCTCGGCGGATCTCCCGCAGAGGTTAAAATTACCGTTGAAGTACCGGACGAAATTAAAAAAGAAAAGACTGTTAGTAAAAAAGAAACAGCTAAAAAGGATGCAAGTGCAAAGCCTGCCCCCGAAAAAAAGACTGTTGCAAAGGTTGAAAAGAGAGAGTCTGTCGCTGAAATTCTTGCAGAGAAAAAAGCAACTCTTAAGCCTACGCATGAGTATGATTCAACAGCAGAATATCTTAAATCAATTATTCTCGGTCTCGGTATGGAAAAATGCGAGATTGAGGTTTATGCAGACGACGAGGAAATTTCCTTCGAGCTTGATTGCGGCGACGATTACGGTATAGTTATCGGCAGAAGAGGTGAAACTCTTGACGCAATTCAGTACCTTGTAAGAATGGTTGCCAACAAGGGCATTTCAGGTTATAAGAGAGTATCTGTAAACGTCGGCAATTACCGTGAAAAGAGAGCTGATGTTCTTGTTTCACTTGCAAAGAGAACGGCTGCCCGTGCAGTAAAGAGTGGCAGAAATATAACTCTTGAGCCGATGAATCCTTATGAGAGAAGAATTATTCATACTGCTGTTCAAGAGGTAAAGGGTGCGACTTCGTTCTCAACAGGAACAGATCTTGACAGAAGAGTTGTAATTGCTCCCGAAAACGGCGGCAGAGGAAATTACGGTTACAGAGACAGAAACGACAGAGGACGTTCAAGACGTCCTAAGAAGGAACCCTATGTTCCCGAGATTTCCGAAAACCGTGAAAAGAAAAACGATTGTTCGGGTGCATCTGTTTACGGAAAAATCGAAGTTAAGAAAAACGACGAAGAATAAGAGGGTTTTCCCTCGTGTGAAAATCGGGCGAGGACTTCCTCTCCCGATTTTATTATTTTAGAAGAAAAGGGTGAAAATATGAGCACTATTGCCGCTATATCAACAGGACAAGCCGCAGGCGGTATCGGAGTAGTAAGAATTTCCGGTGAAAATGCCCTGTCTGTAGCCGATAGAATTTTCAAAACCGTATCAGGTATCAAACTGGAAAAACTGAGTGGCTACAAAGCGGCGTTTGGCAAGGTGTTTTTTGAAGAAAAATGCGTTGATGAGGCGGTAGCACTTGTATTCAAAGCACCTAAAAGCTATACGGGCGAGGACGTTGTGGAAATTTCCTGTCACGGCGGGTTGCTTGTAACAAAGCAGGTTTTAAGAGCTGCGCTTGCAAACGGAGCCGTTCCGGCAGAAGCAGGAGAGTTTACAAAAAGAGCTTTCTTAAACGGCAAGATGGATTTGACAAGAGCAGAGTCTGTTATGAACATCATCTCCGCAAAATCGGAGCAGGCAAAATCCGCTGCACTGAACACACTTGACGGTGCTCTTTATAAAAAAATATCGGAGATTTCGCTTTCGCTAAAGAAAATTGCGGCGCAGATGGCAGCATGGGTAGATTATCCTGACGAAGAAATAGACGATCTGTCAGATGATAAATTAAAAGGAACTCTTTTGACGGCAAAGGCGGAGCTTGAAAAGCTTATTAAAAGCTTTGATGTCGGACAAATTATAATTGAGGGGGTTGAAACGGCAATAGTGGGAAAGCCTAACGTAGGAAAATCAACCCTTATGAATCTTCTGTCGGGATGCGAAAAATCGATTGTAACATCTGTCGCAGGAACAACAAGGGATATAGTCGAGGAAACTGTTACTTTAGGTAACAACGTACTGAGACTTGCCGATACGGCAGGGCTTCACGATACAGAAGACACGGTTGAAAAAATCGGCGTTGACCGAACAAGGCAGAAGCTCGACAGAGCGTCGCTTGTGCTTGCTGTTTTTGACTCCTCAACCGAAGTTGACGACGAGGATATGGAAATTATTAAAATGTGCAACGGTAAAAATGCTGTTGCGATTATCAATAAAACCGATCTTAATACAAAATTCAACGCTGAAAAAATCAACAAAAACTTTGAAAATGTTGTTTATCTATCTGCAAAAGACAGAAACGGTATTCAAGAGCTTGAAAAAGCAATCGAAAAAGTTCTCGGAACTGCCGATTTTGACACGTCGGCGGCAACGTTGATGAATGAAAGACAGCTTGCTTGCTGCAAGGCTGCATTACAAAGCATTGACGAAGGTATTTCCGCACTTGAAATCGGAATGACGAGAGACGCTTTGAATGTGAATATTGATGTTGCGGTTGAAAGTCTTGACACTTTGACGGGAGAAAAAGCAACTGAAAGCGTTGTAAATGAAATTTTCTCGCAATTTTGTGTAGGAAAATAATGTTTCACGTGAAACAAAACTGACTCAAACGGAGTTTTTTATATGGAATATTTTGCAAAAGAATATGATGTAGCGGTAATCGGCGCAGGTCACGCAGGAATTGAGGCGGCACTTGCTTCGGCAAGACTCGGTGCAAAAACGATAGTTTTTGCCATAAATCTTGACTCGGTCGGAAATATGCCGTGTAATCCCTCTATCGGAGGCACCTCTAAGGGACACCTTGTGCGTGAAATCGACGCTCTCGGCGGAGAAATGGGCAAGGCTGCCGACAAAACACAAATTCAAACAAGAATGTTAAACCGAGGAAAAGGTCCGGCGGTTCATTCTCTGCGTGCTCAAATAGACAGGCGTGAATACTCAAAATATATGAAGCACGTTGTTGAGCTTCAGGAAGACCTTGATCTGAAGCAGGCAGAAATTATTGACTTGAAACAGACTGACGACGGCTTGTGGCAATTAAAAACCAAGCTTGAAGCAATTTACACGGCAAAAAGTGTTGTCCTTGCGACAGGAACATTTTTAGGCGGTAAAATTTATATCGGTGAAGTTTCATATGAAAGCGGACCTGACGGAATGTTCCCCGCAACCGAATTATCAAAATCACTTAAAAAGCTCGGAATACCGTTGCGCAGATTCAAAACAGGAACTCCGTCAAGAGTAAACAGACGAAGCATTGACTTTTCAGTGCTTGAAAAGCAAGAGGGAGACGAAACCGAAACTCCGTTTTCTTTTGAAACCGAAAAGGCTGACGGAAACAAGTCTTTTTGCTATATTGCATACACAAATGATGATACAAAACAGGTAATTCTTGATAATCTGCACCGTTCGCCGTTATATAGCGGTAAAATCGAAGGTGTAGGACCGAGATACTGCCCGAGCTTCGAGGATAAAATTGTACGCTTTCCCGATAAGCTCCGCCATCAATTCTTTATTGAGCCGTGCGGACTTGATACGGAAGAGCTTTATTTGCAGGGAATGTCCTCATCCTTACCCGAGGATGTTCAGCTGAAGTTTTTGAGAACAATAAAAGGTCTTGAAAATGTCGAGGTTATGAGGACTGCATATGCAATCGAATATGATTGCGTTGACCCGTTGGCATTAAAATCAAGCCTTGAATTTCTTGATTTATCGGGACTTTACGGGGCAGGACAGTTCAATGGCTCGTCAGGCTATGAGGAAGCGGCGGCGCAGGGCTTGATAGCAGGCATTAACGCAGCACGCAGGGCACAGGGTAAAGATGCGTTTATTCTTGACCGTGCATCTTCATACATAGGTACTCTTATTGATGACCTTGTTACGAAAGGATGTATGGACCCGTACAGAATGATGACCTCAAGGAGCGAATATAGACTTTTGCTTCGTCAGGACAACGCAGATATAAGGCTCACACCGTACGGACACGAAATCGGACTGATAAGCGACGAGCGTTACCAAAAATTTCTTAATAAAATGCAGCTTATCAAGAATGAAATGAAAAGAGCTGCTCAAACCACGATACACGTGTCGGAGGATTTGCAAAAGCTGCTTGTTTCACGTGAAACAGCACCTATGAACAAAGGAATGAAGCTTATAGACCTTATAAAACGTCCGCAGATAAGCTATGACGACCTTGCACCGTTTGATACCGAGCGTCCCGATTTGCCGCCTGAAATATTCGAGCAGGTGGAAATCGAGCTTAAATACGAGGGCTACATAAAGCGACAGCAGGCACAAATCAATGAAATGAGACGTCTTGAGGTAAAGCTTTTACCGAAGGATATAGATTATAACGCAATCGACGGCTTGCGACTTGAGGCAAGGGAAAAGCTGTCAAAAATCAGACCTCATTCCGTCGGACAGGCGTCGAGAATATCGGGAGTTTCGCCGTCGGATATATCGGTTTTACTTATCTATTTGGCTAAAATGGGGATTTAATTATGTTAAACAAGGAATTGCTATACGCTACAATTCAAAAATTCGGAGTTGAAATAGACGATAACGCTTTTGAAAGGCTTGATAAGTACGCCGAAATGCTTGTTGAAACCAACAAAAGTTTTAACCTTACGGCGATAACCGAGCCTGATGATGTAACTGTCAAGCACTTTGCAGATTGCCTTGCGCTCTTCGGAAAGGTGGATATTCCCGAAAATGCGAAAATTATTGATGTAGGAACAGGAGCAGGTTTTCCCGGCTTGGTGCTTTTGCTTACAAGACCGGATATAAAAATGACTTTTCTTGACTCTACAAAGAAAAAGTTGGGCTTTATTCAAAACGTGCTTGATGAAACAGGCATTAAAGCGGAAGTTATTCATGCAAGGGCGGAGGAAGCGGGACAAAGTCCGCAGTACCGTGAAAAATACGATTTTGCAACCGCAAGAGCCGTGGCAAATCTCACAAATCTTTCAGAATATTGCTTGCCGTTTGTAAAGGTTGGCGGAGAATTTGTTTCAATGAAGGCTGCGGCGTCCGATGATGAAATAAACTCTGCTAAAAATGCGATAGGAATACTCGGCGGAAAAATTAAAAACGATACAGTATTCGATTTGACCGAAGAAATGCCAAGGCGAATTATAGAAATTAAAAAGATTTCGCAAACTCCGACAAAGTATCCCAGACCTTCGGCAAAAATCGCAAAAAATCCGATAAAATAATGGCGAAAGCATTGAAACAGCGTTGATTTTTGACGAACGCTTTTTCTTTACAAACAACCTCTGCGGTGCTATCCTTTAGACAAGGACAAGCGTTGCGGAGGTCTTTTTTATGAAACAGCAGAGAGTGAAAAGCACGGCGGAAATATACAACATTCCACAGGCTATGATAGTTCCGAATCCAAATCAGCCGAGAAAGAGGTTTGATTATGATGAGTTGGAAAATCTTGCACAGAGCATAAGGGAAAACGGAATTCTCCAGCCGATAACCGTAAGAAAACGAGAGGACAAGAAATACGAGCTTGTTTCGGGAGAAAGGCGGCTTCGTGCGGCAAGGCTTGTCGGAATGGTTAAAATACCGTCAATCGTTATAAACATAGACGATAAAAACTCCGCAATGTTTTCGATAATCGAAAATTTGCAAAGACAGAGTTTGAATTTCTTTGAAGAGGCGGAGGCGATTGAAAAGCTTGTCAGAGAATATGCAATGAGCCGTGAGGAAGTGGCTCTAAAGCTCGGACTTGCACCGTCAACGGTATCGAACAAATTGAGAATTTTACGCTTGCCCGAGGAAATGCGATTTGAGCTTGCAAGGTCGGGACTGACAGAGAGCCATGCAAAAGCGTTGCTGATGTTAGAGGACGACAATCAGCGGGCAAGAGCGCTTTCGATTATAGTTGACAGGCACTTAAACGTCGCCGAAAGCGAACGAATGATAAATCAGATGATAAACAGAAACAACCGTTCTCGTAATCCTTTGAGAGGCATAAGAGACGTCAGACTGTTTATAAATACATTGAATCATGCGGTTGACACGATACGCCGAGCAGGTGTTGAAGCGGATGCCGCAAGGAGTGAAACCGAGGAATACATAGAATATGTTGTCCGTATTCCGAAATCGGAACAGCTCCGCATAGCTTTGCCGGGAGAGACCGACGAAGCTATATAACCGATAAAACGGGCGTTTGTGATAAATACCCCTGTTGCACTCGCCGTTTTATATATACCCATATCCTTCTCTTTCACACCCCACATCCACAAGCAAACGGCGGATTCCTTTCGGAGTCTGCCGTTTTGCTGTGTTTCACGTGAAACAAATATTTATAAAAATCTCTTGTTTTTGACAAAAAGTGTTTAATTTTGCGTATTGTTATGTTATAATATTACGGCACAATAAATTTAGTTACGAAACGGAGAAAAACTACTCGTTTCGGGGTTTAAGATATATGGAGTGAAAAGCGAATGTCTAAAATCATTTCGATTATTAACCAAAAGGGCGGAGTGGGTAAAACCACAACTGCTGTCAATCTTTCCGCAGCTATCGGCGCATTGGGAAAGAAGGTTTTGCTTGTCGATATTGACCCACAGGGAAATTCCACAAGCGGATACGGTATAAATAAAAGAGAAATCATAAATTCAACTTATGATATGCTTATAAACTCTGTCAAGGCTTCCGATGTTGTAATCAACACAAAATTCAAAAATGTTGATTTACTTCCCTCGGATATGAACCTTGCAGGAGCAGAGGTTGAGATGATTGGGATTGAAAAGCGTGAAAGCCTTGTCAAGATGGCTCTTGCGGAAATATGGGACAATTACGATTACATTTTCCTTGATTGCCCACCCTCACTCGGTCTTATAACAATTAACGCACTTTGCGCAAGCGATACCTTCCTTGTGCCGATACAATGCGAATATTACGCTCTCGAAGGTCTTGCTCAGCTTATGGCTACGGTCAGGCAGATTAAAAGACTTTATAATCCGCATATTGAAATTGAGGGCGTGCTTCTTACAATGTATGACGGCAGACTGAATCTTACAAATCAAGTTGTTGATGAGGTTAAGAAGTTCTTTCCGCAAAAGGTGTATTCCTCAACTATTCCGAGAAATGTCAGACTTTCGGAAGCACCGAGCTTTGGCGAGCCGATTATGTATTATGACAGAAATTCTAAAGGTTCGCTTGCCTATGCGGCTCTTGCCGATGAGTTTTTGAAAAAGCAGTAATGGAGGTATGTTATATGAAAAATATAACGCCGATAGCAATTTTATTGGTTTTAGCTTCCGTATTACTTACCTCGTGCGGAAAAACCGATGAGTTTGAGCCTGCGCCGATAATTACCACCGAAAAGAAGACGACGGAGGCCGTTACATACAAATACAGCAATTTAGATGTTTTAGGTGCAAAAATGGGTATGAGCATTGAAGAAACGCAAAATGCTTTAGGTGTTAAGACTGATATTCAAGTCAATGACAGCGCAGTTCCGTTTTTTGCAATAAAAAAGAGTGGATTGCCGTTTGTTTCCGAAGGTGTCGAGAGCGTAGTGTATTTTATATATGACTACAATATGCGCCTTTGTGAGATACAGTACGTAACAACTGAAAAAACAGGCTTTGTTCTCAATGACGCAATTTCGTCTTATGATAAAAAATTTGGAAAGCACGCAGAGGTGACCTATGAAACAAACAAGACAAATTACGTTTGGTATCAAGGCGGAGTATATATTATTGTGACCACTACAAATAACGGTCAAAACGCACTATCATTCTTTGACGAGGATTATTTTGCAAAGTCAAATCCGGAAGAAGTTAAAGCATACGCTCAGGCATAAGGAGGATAAATATATGTCAGCTAAAAAAGGCGGCTTGGGTAAGGGTATGAGCGCTCTTATTTATGATAACGCTATGGAACCGACTTCGGGCGAAAGTGTCAGACTTTCAATTAACGAAATAGAGCCTAACCGTGACCAGCCGAGAAAAATATTTGAAGAACAGGCATTGGCAGAGCTTTCAGCTTCGATAAAAGAACACGGAGTTTTACAGCCGTTGCTTGTAAGGCCTATGGCGGACGGCAGTTATCGTCTTGTTGCAGGTGAGAGAAGATACCGTGCGGCAAGGATGGCAGGGGTTACCGAAGTTCCCGTTACAATCCGTGAAATGACGGATGAAGAGGAGAGCATTTTTGCTCTTATCGAAAATTTGCACAGAGAGGATCTCAATGCAATCGAGGAAGCACAGGGAATAAAAACTCTTATTGACACATTTGGATTCACACAGGAGGAAGCGGCTCAAAAAGTCGGCAAATCGAGAACTGCGGTTACAAACAGCTTGAGATTGCTCAATCTCCCCGAGGACATTTCAAATCTTGTAAGAGACGGCAAAATTTCAATGGGACACGCAAGGGCGTTGCTTTCGTTTGAGGATGCGGCAGAGGCTTCAAGAGTCGCACAGCTTGTTGTTAAGGACGGAATTTCCGTTCGTGACGTAGAGCGACTTGCAAAGAGCGCACAGAAAACAAAAAAATCGCCCGAAAAACGTGAAAAGAAGCGTGACATCTTTTATGATGAGGTCGAAATTGCACTTTCAAAAATGCTTGGCAGAAAAGTAAAGGTTTTCGTTTCAAAGGGCGGAAGCGGAACTCTCGAGGTTGAGTTTTTCTCGAAATCAGACCTTGAAAAGCTTTCAAAACAGTTTGAAAATCTCGAATAATAAATGATTAAGAATATCGGAGGATATAAAAATGATTGATATTAAATTTTTAAGGGAAAATCCTGACGCAGTAAAGGAAAATATTAAAAAGAAGTTTCAGGACGAAAAGCTTCCTTTGGTTGACGAGGTAATTAAGCTTGACCTTGAATACAGAGAGTCAAAAACAAAGGGCGACGCATTGAGAGGCGACCGTAACCGTATCAGCAAGGAAATCGGTATGTTTATGGGCAAAGGCCTCAAAGATGAAGCTGAAAGTGCAAAGGCAAAAGTTAAAGAAATCAACGAAGAGCTTGAAGCTCTTGAGGTTAAGGAGCAAGAGCTTGCTGCTGAAATCAAAAAGAGAATGATGGTCATTCCGAATATTATCGGTAAGGATGTGCCGATAGGCAAGGACGACAGCGAAAATGTTGAGCTTGAAAAATTCGGCGAGCCCGTTGTGCCTGATTATGAAATTCCGTATCATGTTGACATTATGGAGTCTTTTGACGGTATCGACCTTGATTCCGCAAGAAAGACAAGCGGTAACGGTTTCTATTATCTTTCGGGCGATATTGCAAGACTTCATTCGGCTATTCTCTCATATGCGAGAGACTTTATGATTGACAGAGGCTTTACATATTATGTTCCGCCGTTTATGATAAGAAGCGACGTTGTAACAGGCGTTATGAGCTTCGCAGAGATGGAAAATATGATGTATAAGATTGAGGGCGAGGATCTCTATCTTATCGGCACGAGTGAACATTCAATGATAGGCAAATTTATTGATACCATCATTCCCGAAGCAGAGCTTCCGAAAGCACTTACTTCTTATTCTCCGTGCTTCCGTAAGGAGGTCGGCGCACACGGTATCGAGGAGAGAGGCGTTTACAGAATACATCAATTCGAAAAGCAGGAAATGGTTGTTGTATGTAAGCCTGAGGAGAGTGACGAGTGGTACGATAAGCTTTGGAACAACACGGTTGATTTCTTCCGCAGCCTTGATATTCCGGTAAGAACTCTTGAATGCTGCTCGGGCGACCTTGCAGACCTCAAAGTTAAGAGCCTTGACGTTGAGGCTTGGAGCCCCAGACAGAAGAAGTATTTTGAGGTTGGCTCATGCTCAAACCTCGGAGATGCACAGGCAAGACGTCTCGGAATCAGAATTAAGGGTAAGGACGGCAACTATTTTGCACACACACTTAACAACACGGTTGTTGCGCCTCCGAGAATGTTGATTGCTTACCTTGAAAACAATCTTAACGAGGACGGAACAGTCAGAATTCCTGAGCCGCTTAGAATGTATATGGGCGGTAAGAGCCTTATCGAAAAGAAAAGCAAATAAGAGCAAATAAAAAAATTAAACGCTGTGCTTTGCACAGCGTTTTTTGTTGAGTGTTTTATTCTGTTAATGCTTTTAGCAAGGCTTCACAGCCTTTGTAAATATCGTTGTAGCAACGCTCAAAATCCCTTGTGTACCACGGGTCGGACACATCTGCGCCGCTTCCCGTATATTCCATAAGCTTGCGAATTTTATTGTCGCTGTCGCCATGGAGAATACGCTTCATATTTCTTATATTTGCGCTGTCCATACCGATAAGCAAATCATATTTGTCATAATCGCTCGCAGTCAGTTGAACGGCACGCTTTCCGTCGGGGCTTATCGAGTGAGCTTCAAGCACGGCTCTCGCAGGCGGATAAACGGGATTTCCCACGCCGTTCCAAATTTCTTCGGTGCTTGTTGCACTTGATGAAATAAAGAACTCGTTTTCAAGTCCCTTGCGTTTAACCATATCTTTAAGTATAAATTCCGCCATCGGCGAACGACAAATATTGCCGTGGCAGACAAACATTATTTTTTTCATTGCTACACTTCTTTTGCTTTATAATAAATTATTTTCGGCAGTCAACCGCAACCTTGATTACATTTTCCTTTTTGTTTTCGAAAATGTCATAGGCTTCTTCGATTTTTGAAAGCGGATAGGTGTGTGTAATTAACGGCTCTGTGTTGATTTTTCCCTGTGCGATAAGCTCTAAGGTTTCGTCGCAGTCGCAGCCGTCAACGCCGCCTGTTTTGAAAATCAGGTTTTTGCCGTACATATCGGGAAGCGGTAAGGTTTGCGCTTCGTCATAAAGAGCCACAACTGTTACAATCGCATTCGGTCTTGCACATTCCCAAGCCAAACGGAAGGTTGAGCTTGCACCTGCAACCTCAAGTACTCTGTCTGCGCCGCCTTGATCGCTGTTTTTAAGAACAAAGTCAGCACAGCCTTCGGGCGAAACCGTAAGCACCTCGGGGTAATGCTCATTTATAAACTTGATACGGCTTTCGTCCTTTTCACATACGATTATACGCTTCGGATTTTTAAGCATAACGCAAAGCAGGGTGCAAATTCCCGTGGGGCCTGCGCCGATAATAAGCACGGTGTCATCCTCGGTTATTTCGGAAATGCGAGCAGCCCAAAAGCCTGTTGCAAGTACGTCTCCGACAAATAAAGCCTGTCTGTCGCTGACGGTATCGGGAATTTTATTTAATCCACGGTCGGCAAAGGGGACACGTACATATTCCGCCTGACCTCCGTCAATTCGGCAACCGAGAGCCCAGCCGCCGTTTTTGTCCGTGCAGTTGTTGACGTAGCCGTGCTTGCAGAAAAAGCACTCTCCGCAAAAGGTTTCAACATTTACAGTTACTCTGTCTCCGACCTTTACATTAGTTACGGCACTTCCGATTTCTTCGACAATTCCGACCATTTCGTGTCCTACGGTAATACCCGGAACGGCACGGGGAACGCTTCCGTGCTTAATGTGTAAATCGCTTGAACAAATACTTGCAAGCGTGACTCTGACAATTGCGTCACGCTCATTGAGAAGCACGGGCTTCGGTTTTTCCCTTAATTCAAAATTACCCTTTGATACATAGGTATATGTAAGCATTTTATCAATCTCTTTCTGCGAAAAGTTTATCTTGCTGATAATTATAGAGCATTAGGAGAAATATTTCAATATGGCGGTCAAAGCAAAAAGAAAAAGCACCGTATTTCTACGGCACTTTCTCTTTGAAAAGAACATTATTGCTTTTCAAGTATTACGGCTGTTCCGCTGACGGATACCATAAGCATATTTCCGCCCTGTCCGAGCACCTCGTAGTCAATATCAACGCCGACAACCGCATTTGCGCCCATCATTAAAGCACGCTGCTCAAGCTCATGAAGTGCCTGCTCTCTTGCGTCGACAAGCTCGTTCTCGTATGAGCCCGAACGACCGCCGAAGAAGTTGGTAAGCCCTGCCGCAAAATCCTTTACGAAGTTTACGCCCGAGATTACCTCTCCGCATACAACGCCGAGATATTTTTCGATTTTTCTTCCGTCAACAGACGGTGTGGTTGTGATGATCATAGAAATCCTCCTTATTCAAAAAGCTTTGAAAATTCTGCTTCTGCATCTTTTTTGATTTCCGCTGAGAAAAAGCCGAGCACCATACAAAATACCGCACCCTCAAGCTTTTGTTTTGAGTCCTCATTCGGACCGACATAGTCCGTCAATTCATTTTCGATAATTTCCTTTATGATTGCTTTGTCGACGGTCTGCTTTTTGTCAACCTGCGAAATTACCGAGCATATCACGCTGAAAAGTCTGCGATCGGGGATAATATCGTCGCTTCTGTCATCAACCTCGCCGTTTATGTAGCGCATAAGAGCGATTATTTTTTCAAGCTGCATAGAGCTTCTGAGCATATTTATAAGTATAATTCTGACTATTTGCTGTTCGCCGTAACGCTTTCCGCTCGGACGTTCAACCCAGCCACGCTTTACCCAATTTTGAATTGTAGAGCCCTCAAGTCCCGTCAATTCCTTTAATTGCGATAGCGTCAGTCCTTTAGTAACCGAAAGAACAGGCGATAAAACCGCAAAGGCGTTTTGGCTTAAAGCGTCGTTCCATTCAAGGACTGTTCCGGGAATGTTCTTTAACATATTCATCAATCCTTTTGCTGTTGTAATATGATAATAACACAGGTTCGTGTGAACTTCAAGTGCTGTTTTAAGACAATTTTGCCTGATTGATTGCAATTTCAAGCGGTTTTTATGTAAAATAAGGCTTTTTTGGAAGCTTTCTTCTGCTGAAAATATTTTAATTCGGTTTATTTATCTAAACGTATGTGATATAATTTATAGGAATGTTATTAAAAATAGGACACGTCGGATAGGTGCAGTGCAGATGGGAATAACGGCTTTTAATTCGGAAGATAAATATTATAAAAGTAAAAAAGGCGCAGTCGAGACGGGAGAAACCGTGAAATTCAGGATTATCGTTCCACGCTCATTCGGCGCAAATTCCGCACGCTTTTCTTTAAGAGGCGACTCACAGGAGGAATACGAATCAAGGGGTATGTATTGGGCAGGAATGTACGGCGACTCGCACGAGGTTTGGGACATAGAAGCTCAAATTAACACCGCAGGACTTTATTGGTATCATTTTGACATTTCCTCTCCGTGGGGAGAAACCAAGCTTTGCAAGTCGTCGGGTTTCACAGGCGTGTTTTCATCGCTTACGGCAGAGACCTCCGATTGGCAGCTGACCGTTTGCAGCTCGAACTTCAAAACTCCCGATTGGCTAAAGGGCGGAATTATTTATCAAATTTTTCCCGACCGCTTCTATAACTCGGGCGAAAAAAAGAAAAATATACCGTCCGACAGAATTTTGAGAGCCGATACTGAAAATCAACCCTATTGGCGACCGAACGAAAACGGCAAGGTGCTAAATAACGATTATTTCGGCGGCGACCTCAAGGGAATTGAAGAAAAACTACCGTATCTTTCGGAGCTTGGCGTTACATGCATTTATCTCAACCCCATATTTGAGGCGCACTCGAATCATCGCTACAACACAGCTGATTATACAAAAATCGACCCGTTGCTCGGCACAGAAAAGGATTTTGCTTCGCTCTGCGAGGCGGCGCATAAAAAGGATATAAAAATTATACTTGACGGCGTTTTTTCACATACGGGCGACGACAGCGTTTATTTTAACAAACAGCATCGTTACGGAGACGGCGGGGCATATAATTCGAAACGCTCGCCGTATTTCAAGTGGTATAAATTCGAACACTATCCCGACAAGTACGCTTCTTGGTGGGGTTTTGACACGCTTCCCGAGGTTACGGAGGAGTGCGAAGATTACCTTGAATTCATCACGGGCGAAAACGGAATTATCGCAAAATGGCTCAAATTAGGTGCAGACGGTTGGCGGCTTGACGTTGCCGATGAATTGCCCGATGTCTTTCTTGATAAGGTAAGGCTTGCGGTTAAAAAGGCGAAGCCCGAGGCTCTTTTGCTCGGCGAGGTTTGGGAGGATGCCACAAATAAATTTTCCTACGGTCAAAGACGAAAATTTTTGCTCGGAGAGCAGTTTGACAGCGTTATGAACTATCCCTTTGCCAACGCTGTGCTTGATTTTGCAAGGTACGGCGTTGCCGAGGATTTTATGAAAAGTGTGATGTCGATAATCGGCAATTATCCTAAGCAGGCGCTTGATGTTATGATGAACCACATAGGCACTCATGACACCGAGCGAGCTATAACCCGTATTGTCGGGGAAAGCTGCGAGTACAGGGACAGACAATGGCAGAGCGAGCATTTTTTGTCGCCCGAGCAGAAGGAAAAGGGCATACGCCTTATGAAAATGGCTTCTGCACTTGCGTTTATGCTTCCGGGCGTACCGAGCATTTACTACGGCGACGAGATTTCAATGCAAGGCTATAAGGACCCGTTCAACAGAGCTTACTTTGAGTGGGATAATACGAAGTGTGAGCTGCACGCTCATTATGTACGTCTCGGAAAATTAAGAAAAGAAAACGAGTGCTTAAAGGACGGAGAGTTTAACCCTGTGTCGGCGGCTCTCGGCTGCGTTGCTTTTGAGCGACGGGGCAAAAAAGAAAGTTTGCTCATTATAGCAAACAGGAACGAAAACGGCATTACCTATAATTTACCGCAGAGCTGGCACAACAGCGAACGGCTTTTCTGCGGATATAATTGCGGAGAGTCCGTGTTCATTGACGGTACTTCTGCGGTTATTCTAAAAATGGCGGAATTATCTTAAAAGCAGGGTTATTCCTGCGCCCGTCATAGCAGACAGTAACAGACAGACGATTTTCAACACGACATTTTTAATCTTTGCACGGCGTGTAACAGGCACCTTGTCGTTCCCTGAAAGAGCTTGCAAGGCTTTTTCGTTAAGTCGTCTTTCGCCGAGCGTGGAATACTCCGGCTTTACAAAAAACAATGCTTTTTCAAAGTATTTTGTACCTGTTTCGTGGACTTCAAGAACCTGTCTGTTTACACCTTTAATCATGTTGCCGTGTCCTTTTCGATTTGTTGATTTTAGTATGGTATATTTTGGCTGAAATATACGTGAGTTTGCAGCCGAATTTATGTCAATATGGGATTTTATACAAAATTATTTTCACGGAAAATATTACAGATTGTATATTTTTGTTTTGTTCAAAAATGTTCAAAACACCGTTCAAAATGTTGATAAGTAGACGTAAAAACGGTGTAAAACTCGGTTTTTGCCGCACTTTTCGCCAAATGTTTATAACTTTTCGATATTCACAGGTAAATACTGTAAGTTATTATAGCTTTACGAAATATTACGTTTGGTAGTTATTTTTTGAGTAAGCCCCGCAAAACTTTTTGTGCAAATTAACATTGTGGGTTTTTAATATAATTTTCTGTGATTTTTGTGTATTTTTTTGGGAGTGATGATATGGACGGCTTTCAGTTTGAGATTAAGACGCCGGAAATGTTTAATTTGGATTTGATGCTCGACTGCGGTCAGGCGTTCCGATGGGAAAAGGACGAAAACGGAAATATGCGTGGCGTGGTGTCGGGAAAGCAATACACATTAAAGCAGGACGGCGATATTCTGTATTGCAGCTGCACCGAAGCGGATTTCAATAAAACGCTCCGCAGATACCTTGACTTTGACAGGGACTATAAGACGATAACGGATAATTTCAAAACGGACGGAAACCTGAAAATGGCTTGTGAGGAATACGCAGGCATCAGAATTTTAAGACAGGAGCCGTGGGAGACGCTTTGCTCTTTTATAATTTCGCAAAATAACAACATTCCGAGAATTAAGGGCATAATTTCCCGACTTTGCGAGAGCTTCGGTGAAAGGATAGAAGAAAACGCTTATTCTTTTCCGAGTGCGGAGCGATTAAGCACGCTCACGGTCGAGGATTTGTCTCCGCTTCGTGCCGGTTTTCGTGCAAAATACATTCTTGACGCTGCTCAAAGGGTCAGCAAGGGGGAAGTGGATTTTGCAAAGATAGACAGTCAGCCCATACAATTCGGACGAGATGAGCTTATTAAAATCAAAGGCGTCGGCAAAAAGGTTGCGGAGTGCACGCTTTTGTACGGCTTCGGAAAGTTAGATGCGTTCCCTGTTGACGTTTGGGTCAAGAGAATTACCGAGGAAATGTATCCTAACGGGCTTCCCGAATGTATGAAAAATTACGAGGGAATTGCTCAACAGTACCTTTTTCATTGGCGCAGGAGCTCCGAAAGGTTCAAAAACATATAAATTCACAAAATTTTAATAAGTTTTTGCGTTATAAAGGTTGAGAATTTTACATTTTGCGGTTATAATGTTAATTGATAAAATGGGTGTAATACAGATTGAAGAAAATGAAAGGAAGTAGAAAGATATGTTGTTTTCACAGGATATCGGAATCGATCTCGGCACAGCCAACACATTGGTATACGTTAAGGGCAAAGGAATTGTAATAAGAGAGCCTTCGGTTGTTGCCGTAAACGTCAGCGCTTATCCGCAGAAGGTTGAGGCTGTCGGCGACAAGGCAAAGCAGATGATAGGCAGAACTCCGGGTTCAATCACAGCGGTAAGACCTCTTAAGGACGGCGTTATCGCAGACTTTGATATAACCTCGGATATGCTTAAGGAATTTATAAAGATGGCGATAAGCTCATCTCCGTTTTCAAGGGCGAGAGTGCTCATTTGTATCCCGTCGGGCGTTACAGAGGTTGAGAGAAAAGCTGTTCATGACGCAGCTCGTTCGGCAGGCGCAAAGCTTGTAAACCTTATCGACGAGCCTATGGCGGCGGCAATCGGCGCAGGTCTCCCTGTTTCGGATGCGGTCGGAAGCATGGTTGTTGACATCGGCGGCGGTACGTCTGAGGTTGCTGTTATTTCTTACGGCGATATTGTTACGGCGCAGTCGGCAAGGGTTGCGGGCGATAATTTCGACGAGGCTATTATCGCTTACATCAGAAAGAAGCACAATCTTCTTATCGGCGAAAGAACGGCAGAGGATATTAAGATTAAAATCGGCTCTGCTTATCCTTACGACGGCGAGGGCGCAATGGACGTTAAGGGCAGAAACCTGCTTGACGGACTTCCCAAGAACATTGAAATCACATCCGAAGAGGTCAGAGAGGCTCTTTCCGATCCGGTAAATCAGATACTTGATACAATTCACTCGACTCTTGAGAAAACTCCTCCCGAGCTTTCGGCGGATATTATCGACAGAGGTATAATGCTTACAGGTGGCGGCGCATTGCTCAGAGGTCTTGATAAGCTTATTTCGATTGAAACAAAAATCCCTGTTCACATTGCCGAAAATCCGCTTGACTGCGTTGTTGACGGAACTGGTATGTGCTTGGAAAATCCCAAGTTTATGGAAAAGGGATATTACGATTGATAATTATTTTCACGGCGGGTGTTATGCCCGCCTTGTTGCACTTTTGTACGAACGGTAGGTGATACAGTTGAAGAATTTTGTCAGAAGCAATACGTTCAGAGTGTTGCTTTTGCTTGTGGTTATACTTCTTGCGGGAATTATCGCAGGTGTATCCTCCGACAATGCGGCTTCTCCGTTGACTTCCGTTATCAGCACCGTATTTTCTCCGCTGTCTCGCCTTTCGACGGCCATTTCGGAAAAACTTGATTTTGTAAAAGGCGGATTTGTTTCGTCGGCTTCGTATATGGACAGGGTTGCGGAGCTTGAAGATCAGGTTGCGGATTATCAGAAAAAGCTTGTTGATTACGAAAAAATGAAAAAGCAAATCGAGGCTTATGAAAATTTCCTCGGCGTTAAGGAAAAAAATCCCGATTTCAAATTTACCGCAGGAACGGTTATCGGCAGAAATTCGGCTGATGCCTTCGATTCATTTGAGCTCAACTGCGGAAGCAACGACGGCGTAAGCGTGAATGATCCCGTAATAAGCGGAGAATATCTTATCGGAATTGTCAGCGAGGTTACTCCGACAACCTGTATAGTGCTTTCTGTTTACGATCCGAAAGTCAATGCCGCAGCATATGAAATAAGAACGGGCGAAATAGGCTATACCGACACGACGGTTAAAATGAGCCTTACCGCAACCGTTAAATTTGCAGGACTTACAAAGGATACCGCAATAGCCGAGGGAGGAATTGTCTGCACCTCGGGTGTCGGCGGAATATTCCCGAGAGGGCTTATTATCGGCACGGTCAAGTCTGTGAAACAGGAGGAGGGCGACGTCTCCTACTATGCAGAGGTCACTCCGCAGATTGATTTGGGCGAGGTTCAGGATGCATTTGTAATTACTGACTTTGAGGGTAAGGGCAATGCGTAATAATACAAAGCTGATAATATTCAGAAGAACTGTTTTTGTTATTTTAATATTGATTACTAACATTTTTCAGAACACAAGGGGTTGGTTTCCGGAAATCTTCTCCGCAAGGGCATTTTTGCTCATACCGCTTATTGTGTGCCTCGGAATGTTTGAACGTGAGGTGGTCGGTGCGCTGCTCGGAGCTCTTGCAGGAGCGTTGTGGGATAGCGTATTCGGTCTTGCGGACGGATATAACGCATTGTTCCTTATGATAATCGGCGGCGGATGCGGCTTGCTCATAAATATTCTTATGAGAAACCATCTTTTGACGGCGCTGATTCTCTCGGGCTCGGCGACCTTGCTTTATACGGTGTTTTATGTGCTGTTTTTTGTTACGGCGCAGGGTATGGACTCCTCCGTCTGGCTGTTTTTGAGATTTTATTTGCCGTCGGCGGTTTACACCGTTTTGTTTACGCCGATATATTATGTGACAGTCAGGTATCTTATGAGGCTCACAAAGACTGCACACGAATTTTGACATATGAAAGGAGAGCTGTAAATGAACGATAAAACCAAAAGCACTAAATTTCGGACTGTTGCGTTTACCGTAGCGGTGCTTTTTGTTTTCTCATTATTTATTGCCGACCTTTTCAGAATACAGATTGCGAACGCCGACGAAGCGACGACGGTTGAGAGGGTTGCGCTCAAGCAGACTGATACAACCATCAAGGCGGCAAGGGGAGAAATTCTCGACTGCAACGGAAAGCCGCTTGTTACAAACAAGCAAATAAACTCCGTTATCTTCAACGGTTCTTACTTTCCGAGAACGGACGAGCAGGAGCAGAGGAACGAGATTATAATTTCGCTCATACACTTGCTTGAAAGCTACGGCACGGAGTGGAATAATGACATTCCGCTTTATTTCGACCAAAACGGAAATGTGCAATTTATGGCTGACAGGGATGCGGATATAAAATATCTAAAATCCAAAAACGTGCTTTATCTCAACGAATATGCGACGGCGCAAAACTGCTTCGACGAGTTGAAAACCAAGTTCAAGCTTGAACAGTATTCGGACTCCGACGCATTGAAAATCGCATCTGTTTGCTATTCGCTTAAAAAGAATGCGTTTGCCACCTCCAATCCGTACACCTTTGCAGACAATGTTTCGGTTGAGCTCGCTTCGAAGATTAAGGAAAACAGCGGCTTCTATGCAGGGGTTGAAATTCAGGTAACTACCGAAAGAGAATATCTAAACGGCACACTTGCTCCGCATATAATCGGCACAATAGGCCCGCTTAATGCAGAGGAATACAACAAGAGGACGGAAGAATATAACACGGCGGTCAAGAATGAAAATCTTACCACCGAGGAAAAGAAAAATCTGAAGCTTCGTGCTTATGCAATGGACGACACCATCGGTAAGTTCGGACTCGAAAGCGCAATGGAGCAGTATTTACGAGGCACGAACGGTGTTGAGAGCACGATTACCGATTCAAGCGGAAGCAAGACGACCGAGATTACAACCGAGCCTGTTCAGGGCGATACCGTGATTTTGACAATCGACTCCGACTTGCAGCTTGCGGTGCAGGAGGCTCTTGCAAACTTCATTGCACAGTATAAGGATAAAGCGAGTTTGCCTGCGGTCGGCTCGGCGGTCGTAATGGACGTTAACACCGGTGCGGTGCTTGCTTGTGCTACTTATCCGAGCTATGACCTTACGACATATTATGATAACTATTCCGCACTTTCTGCGGACAAGTCATCTCCGCTTTGGAACAGAGCTCTTCAAAGTACGTATGAGCCGGGTTCTACCTTTAAGGCGGCGATTGCGCTTGCAGGACTTGAAGAGGGAGTTATCACAAAGGACACAAGAGTAACCTGTAACAGAATTTACACCTACTTTCAGGACACGCAGTTCAAATGCCTTCACGCACACGGGGCGATTACGGTCGCCGAAGCGTTAAATCAGTCGTGCAACATTTTCTTCTATGAGACGGGCAGACAGCTCGGAATTGAAAAAATGAACGACTATTGCACAAGGCTCGGACTCGGACAGAAAACGGGCGTCGAAATAAACGAATCAAAGGGCGTGCTTGCGAGCATAGAGTACCGTGAAGCTCATGGCGGAACGTGGTATCCCGGCGATACCGTTCAGGCGGCTATCGGTCAGTCTGATAACCTGTTTACACCCATTCAGCTTTGTAATTATGTTGCGACGATTGCAAACGGCGGAACAAGATACAAGGCACATTTTGTAAAAAGCGTAAAAACTGCGGATTACTCGCAGACGATTATAGACAGCACACCCGTTGTTCTCAACGAAACGGGAATTTCGCAGAGCAGCATAAACGTCGTAAAGGACGGTATGATGCGTCTCGGCGGCAGACTTTCGGCGTTTAAGGGCTTGCCTGTTTCGGTTGCGGCAAAAACGGGTACTGCGGAGTCAAAGGCGAAGGTCAGCGGTAAAATCGAGTCGGGACTTAACGGCTTTATGATTTCCTTTGCACCTGCCGATAATCCGCAAATAGCCGTAAGCGTGGCTATTGAGAATTTGAACAGCGGTTCTGCAACAGCGATGCTTGTTGCTGATATTTATAAGGCGTATTTCGGAACTGCAAGCGAGATTGATGCGATAGACAGTCAGAATACGGCGCTTAATTGATTGGAGTGAGGGAAATGGCTCAGAAAATTCTTGTTTTATCGGGAAAGGGCGGCGTCGGAAAGTCGTCTGTTTCGGTAGGACTTGCAAACGCCTTGTGCTCAATGGGAAAAAGCGTGCTTCTTATTGATGCCGACGTCGGCTTTCGCAGCCTTGACCTTATAATGAATATCGGAGATAAGGTCGTGTATAATTGGCTTGATGTTATCGAGGGACGTTGCTCCTTTTCGCAGGCGGTTGTCAGCGGAGAGGGTATGCCCGATTTGCTTTCCGCACCGTCGGATTTTTCGGACAGCATAACAGAGGCGGCATTTTCAAACCTGCTTTCGCACACGGACACGGATTACGATTTTGTTTTTGTTGACTCTGCGGCAGGCTCGGACTCTTTTCACGGAATTTTGGCAAAGGTCTGCGACAGAGCTATTGTAGTTGTAACGGGCGACCCCGTTTGCGTAAGGAGTGCGGATGCGGCTGTCGGCAGGGTGCTAAAAGTCGATAAAGATATTGATATCAGAATGATTATCAACCGATTTGACAGGTATGAGGTTGAGTCGGGAAAGCAGATGAAGCTTGATGACGTCATTGACTCGGCAAGGGTGCAGCTTATCGGAGTTATTCCCGAGGATGACAGCGTGAGGCTGCTTTCAAACGGAAGCAAAATCTCAAAATATGCTTTTAATGCATTTTTAAGAACGGCAAAACGCATTTTGGGCGAAAACGTTTTGTTCAAACAAAAGGATTTTTATTGATAAACAGTTGAAAAATGAAAGAAAATTTGATATTATACTATACGAGAGAGTTTAATAGGGAGGAAGTTGAAGATATATGAACATAGCTCTTATAGCACACGATGAGAAAAAAGAACTTATGACGCAGTTTTGCATTGCATATTGCGGAATACTCTCAAAGCACAATCTTTGTGCTACGGGAACTACGGGTAAGCTTGTCTCTGAGGCAACGGGTCTTAAAATTACACAGTTTTTAAGCGGCTCTCAAGGCGGCGATCAGCAAATCGGTTCGAGGATTGCTTGCAACGAAATCGACCTTTTGCTTATGTTCAGAGATCCCCTTAATCCTAAGCCACATGAGCCGAATGAAGCTAATCTTTTAAGGCTCTGCGACGTTCACAATATACCCGTCGCTACTAATATCGCTACTGCGGAGGCACTTATACACAGCCTTGCAAGGGGCGACCTTGACTGGAGAGATATTGTTAACCCGAAGAATGGCGAACATCACTAAATAAAATCGCCCCTTCCGATTCGGAGGGGGTAATTCTGTATAAATGAGGGAATGAAATCTATGGCGCTTATTACCAACGCAATAAAAGGTACGCTTGACACATTGCCGTCGAGCAGCTATAAAATCCAATATATCGAAGCGGCTATGCGTGAAATTGCCGAAAATTACGGCTTTTACGAAATGCGTACCCCCGTTTTTGAACACACCGAGCTTTTTCAGCGTTCTGTCGGCGAAACAACGGATGTTGTTCAGAAGGAAATGTATACCTTTAAGGATAAGGGCGACAGGTCAATAACCTTGAAGCCCGAGGGCACGGCAGGTGCGGTGCGAGCTTTCCTTGAACACGGACTTTTCAATGAGGCTATGCCGCAGAAAATTTACTATGTTACGCCCTGCTATCGCTATGAAAAGCCGCAGGCAGGCAGACTTCGTGAATTCCACCAGTTCGGAGTTGAGTGCTTCGGTGCAGGAAGTGCGGCGCAGGATGCGGAGATTATTCTTCTTGCTAATGAAGTGTTTAATTATCTTGGCGTAAACAACATATCACTTGAAATAAACTCAATCGGCTGCCCCGAATGCCGTAAAAAATATCAGGAGGCACTCAAGGAATATTTCAAAGCCAATTATGATGCTTTGTGCGATACCTGCAAGGGCAGACTTGAGAAAAACCCGATGAGAATACTTGACTGTAAGAGTCCCGTATGCTCAAAAATCGCAGAAAATGCACCGAAAATTCTCGACTATTTATGTGAGGATTGTAATGAACATTTTGAGTTAGTTAAAAAGTATCTAACAGCTAATAATATTGATTTCAAGGTTAATCCGACAATCGTAAGAGGTCTTGATTACTATACAAGAACAGTCTTTGAATTCGTGTCAAACGAAATCGGAGCGCAGGGCACGGTTTGCGGCGGCGGTCGTTATGACGGACTTGTTGAGGAAATGGGCGGTAAGCCTACACCGGCTTGCGGCTTCGCTCTCGGAATTGAAAGGCTTATGCTTTTGATGGACACGCAGAAAACCGAGTTCCCCGAAAGAAAAAAATGCGACCTTTATATCGCTTCTATGGGCGAGCAGGCTAATATAAAAGCTTCGGCTCTTGCTACGGATTTGAGAAACGAGGGACTTTCGGCGCAGTTTGATACGGTCGGAAGGTCCGTTAAGGCTCAGATGAAATATGCAGATAAAATCGGCGCTCTTTATACCGTTGTACTCGGCGACAGCGAGCTTGAAAGCGGCAGGGCTGTGCTTAAAAATATGTCGGACGGCACTCAGGCGGAGATAGAGCTTGCGGATTTCACGGATAATTTTCAGTCGATCGTAATAAAGCAGGCGATGGATTCGCTTGACGGCTACGGCATTGAGGGACTTGAAATTACAGATATACTTGGAGGACAAAATTGATGGAAACAATGCAGGGAATTAAGAGAACGGACTATTGCGGTACGCTTACCGCAAAGGATATTGGCAGAGAGGTTACTCTTTGCGGTTGGGTTCAGCGTCAGCGAGACCTCGGCGCATTGATTTTCGTCGATTTGAGAGACAGAACAGGCGTTGTTCAGTTGGCTTTTACCGAAAGCACCGACAAAGAGGTTTTTGACAAGGCTTTTTCCGTTAGAAGTGAGTATGTTCTTGCCGCAACAGGAACGGTCAGGGAGAGAAGTGCCAAAAACCCCGATATTCCCACAGGCGAGATTGAAATTGAGGTTAAAGAATTGAGAGTTCTCGCAAAGAGCGAGACAACTCCGTTTGAAATTCAGGAAAATTCGCAGACAGGCGAGCTGACAAGACTTAAATACCGTTATCTTGACCTTCGCCGTCCCGATTTGCAGAAGAATATCATTTTCAGACACAAGGTAGCAAAAATTACAAGAGATTATTTTGACGAGAACGGCTTTATCGAGATTGAAACTCCTATGCTTATCCGTTCCACTCCCGAGGGCGCAAGAGATTTCCTTGTTCCGTCGAGAATTCACAACGGCAGCTTCTATGCGCTTCCGCAGTCTCCGCAGCTTTATAAGCAGCTTTCGATGGTTGCAGGCTTTGACAGATATATGCAGATTGCCCGTTGCTTCAGAGATGAGGATTTGAGAGCAGACCGTCAGCCCGAATTTACGCAGATTGACCTTGAAATGTCCTTCGTTGAGATGGAGGATGTTCTCGAAATGGGCGAGGGATATATCAAGCGTGTGTTTAAGGATGCACTCGGTGTTGATATTCCCACTCCGTTGCCACGCCTTACTTTTAAGGAGGCTATGGAAAGATACGGCTCGGACAAGCCCGATACAAGATACGGAATGGAGCTTATCGACCTTACCGATATTGTTAAGGGCTCTGAATTTGTTGTGTTCAAGAGCGCTATTGAGGCAGGCGGCAGCGTCAGAGCAATAAAGGCTGAAAATGCAGCTTCCGTGCTTACAAGAAAAGAGATAGACAAGCTTACCGAGCAGGCAAAGGGTAGCGGCGCAAAGGGTATGGCTTGGATAAGGATGACACCCGACGGTATGGCTTCTTCGTTTGCTAAATTTATGACAGAAGAAGAGCTTAGTCAAATTTCGTCTAAAGCGGATTTGAAGCAGGGTGATGTGCTTCTTGTTATCGCAGACGCTAATAATAACCACGTTCTTTCGATACTCGGCGCACTCAGACAGACGGTTGCAAAGAAGCTTGATATAATCCCCGAGGGTGTGTTCAATCTTCTTTGGATTACGGAATTCCCGTTCTTCGAGTACGACGAGGAAAGCGGCGAGTGGCTTGCAATGCACCACCCCTTTACCGCACCTATGGACGATTGCCTTGATTACCTTGAAACCGATAAGGCCAAGGTTAGGGCAAAGTGCTACGACCTTGTACTTAACGGAATTGAATTGTCCTCAGGTTCGATAAGAATTACCGACCCGCAACTTCAGTCGAGGATTTTCGACCTTCTCGGGCTCACAAAGGAAGAGGCTTACGAGAAATTCGGCTACCTGCTTGACGCATTCCGTTTCGGTGCTCCGCCTCACGGTGGTATGGGTATCGGTCTTGACAGACTTTGTATGCAGATGCTCGGCTGTGAGAGCTTGAGAGATGTTGTGGCATATCCTAAGGTTCAGAACGCTTCCGAGCCTATGACCGAATGTCCTGCACCCGTTGACGAGCTTCAGCTCAACGACCTCGGCATTGCGGTTACAAGAACAGAAGAAAAAGAATGATAGATATAATAAAACCCCGTTCATAGAACGGGGTTTGTTTTTTGCACTCTTCTTAGGAAAGCAAAGTGCAAAAATTGCACTTTTGATAATTCGAGGTGCAAATATTTGTTTTCTATTTCAGCTTATCAAGCGGTAATTCATAAGCAGGGAGATATTCCTTTACGAAAATATCGGCCTCCTCACAGTCGAGGGAGTCAATCAACGCCTTTGTTGATTTTTCGGCGTCGGAAAACTCGGAGTTTCCTGCTTTTCGCTCTTCGATACATTTGATATATGCGCTTAATTTATCCGCCGCCTTTACAAGCCGCCAAAGCTCTGTGTCTTTTTCGTCCTTGAAAAATAATGAGGTGTACTCATCTTTTATGTCGTCTCCGAGCATATCGAGAAGAGAGGAGCAAGCGTTGTTTTCGATTTTCTCAAAGGTGTTACGCATATCCCTGCTGTAATATTTTACGGGTGTCGGCATATCGCCTGTGATAATCTCCGGCACGTCGTGGTAAAGACCTAACAGGGCGGCTCTTTCGGTGTTATAGCTCTTGCCGAGCTTTTTATTGCCGATTACGGCGAGAGCGTGAGCCAAAACAGCTACCTCGTGTGAGTGCTGACTCAAGGTTTCATAGGTCGTGTTGCGCATAAGTGCCCAACGGTTAATGTATTTTATTCTGCCTGTAAATGCGAAAAATCCGTTTTTCATAATAGTTTCATAATCTCCTACTATAAAAGCCCACCGTATAGTGGGCTTTTGTTTAGTTCTTTTTTGGTATGTAGTTCAGCTCGCCGACGTCATCCCAAAGGATGTAAATGTCATTGAGGCTTCTGCGGTAGGTGTTGTACCCCATTTCTTTTGAACTATTTACCGGTGTAAAGCCAGCCTTCTCAAGAGCCGCAGCAAACTGTGTTGCCATTTTATCTGACATACAGCGAATACGCATTGACATAATCAGTGAAGTGGGGTTTACAACGCCCGGCTTAAAGCCTGTAAGCCACCAATGCTTTTGCCATTCCCTTGTGAAGTAAATCTTGTTGTTTTGATAATCTTCTTTATTGAGATAAAGTGCGGACTCCATATAGAGGAGATGATCATCGTCGGCACAGTTGTAAAGCATAGCGTTTTGCTTCGGGTCTTTCGTATATACACCGATTTCACTTCCGCCGAAGGCGCCGTACTGACCCTTCCAAAGCTGAATTCTCCAGTCAAGACCGTCGATAGGACCGAAGTCAATTCTCACTGTGCGGTAGTTCATATTGAAATAGTGAGCTGCCGTGTCATAGTGAGCAACGAAGTTTGCCTGCCTCTGCCAGTTGTCAAGGCTTGTGTAGAAAATACCCTGAACGGGGTCGTAATCATAGCCCATTATCTGTATAAACTCGGCAATTTGCTCGGGGCTCATACCGCTTTGCTTTGCAGCGTCCTTGATAGCGTCGTCGGCACTAGCGTATGTAGTACCTTCCGTCGCTGCGTTGTCAGACGCCTTTGCCGTAGTGTTCCTTGCATCCTTCATTGTAGCGGCAGGATCTGTTGTAGCCTCGCCCTCGGGTTGAGATTCCTCCTCATTGGTGGGTCTTTCGATTTGAGCGTTGCCACGTGTAATTTCCTCTTCTTCGTTATTCTTTTTACAAGAGGTAAAAATACAAGCTGTGAGTGTTAAAGCGAGAACAACACAGATTATTCTTCTAATGATGTTATTACTCTTTTCCATAAGAAATGTGTGCCTCCTAAGACTGGCTTTAGTAAATTTAATTATCGCATAATTATTGACTTATGTCAATATTTATTGCTTTTTCGCAGGTAATATGTTATTTTATTATGTAGTAAAAAATATCGGAAGGAAGTACGAAATGAGCGATATAAGAAATTTGGCTCTCTATGAATCGGGAGAGAGAAAAATACAGTGGGTCAAAGCGAACATGCCGATTTTGTCCTCGCTTGAAAAGGAGTTTGCACAGGAAAAGCCGTTTGAAGGCTTGAGGGTTGCGCTTTCGGTTCATCTTGAAGCAAAAACAGCATATCTTTGCAGAGTTCTTGCGGCAGGCGGTGCCGAAATGTATGTTACGGGCAGCAATCCGCTTTCGACACAGGATGATGTTGCGGCGGCACTCGTTAAGGGCGGAATGAACGTTTTTGCCTATCACGGCGCAACCGCAGAGGAATACAATGAGCATTTACGCAGGGTAATTGAAATTGCCCCGAATATTATAATTGACGACGGCGGCGACCTCGTAAATCTTATTCACAATGAATATCCGCAGCTGATTGAAAACGTTATCGGCGGATGCGAGGAAACAACCACGGGTATTATCAGGCTTAAAGCTATGGAAAAGGACGGCAAGCTTCTTTTCCCGATGATGGCTGTAAACAATGCACAGTGCAAGTATCTTTTCGACAACCGTTACGGCACGGGACAGAGTGTTTGGGACGGAATTAACAGAACGACAAATCTTGTCGTTGCCGGTAAAAAGGTTGTTGTTGCAGGTTACGGCTGGTGCGGTAAGGGCGTCGCAATGAGAGCAAAGGGCTTGGGTGCAGATGTTATCGTTACCGAGATTGACCCGATAAAGGCTATGGAAGCTAAGATGGAGGGCTTTACCGTTCTTCCGATGGTCGAAGCGGCTAAAATCGGCGACTTTTTTATCACCGTTACAGGATGTAAAGATGTTATCACCGAAGAAGCAATGCTCAATATGAAGGACGGTGCAATCGTGTGCAACGCAGGTCATTTCAACGTCGAGATAAATGTCGGCGACCTCGAAAAAAATGCGGTTGAAATTGCCGAAAAGAGAAATAATATTATGGGCTATAAGTTCGCAAACGGTCATTGGATAAATCTTATCGCCGAGGGCAGACTTGTTAACCTTGCGGCCGGCGACGGACACCCTGCCGAGATTATGGATATGAGCTTTGCCATTCAGGCTCTTTCCGCCGAGTATATGGCGAAAAACCGTGATAAGGTCAAGGTTGGCGTAAACTTCGTTCCGCAGGAGATTGACCGCAACGTTGCAATGAGAAAGCTTGCGGCTTGGGGCATTTCGATTGACAGCCTTTCGCCCGAGCAGGAAAGATATATAAACAGCTGGAATGTTTAATTTGTGAAAATTAAATAAAAATTCATAAAATATCTTTATTTTATTATAAACTTGTGCTATACTGTAGATGTAAACAAAAGCTACGGCTTTTGAATATATAAGTAAGGGGATGTCATAATGAACATTACCATCATCGGCAGAAAATGCACACCGAGAGAATCCTTCAAAGAAAGGGCTGAGTTAAAGCTTAGCAAGGTTGAGAAATTTTTCGGACCTGACGCAAACGCTAAGGTAACGGCAACGGTTGAAAAAAACATCAAAATTGTTGAGATTACGCTGACTAAAGGCGGATATATATTCAGAGCACAGGAACGTTCACAGGATCTTGAGGATGCGCTTGACACTTGCGTAGAGTCGCTTATCAGACAGATCAGAAAAAATAAGACGAAGCTCGAAAAGAAGATTCACGAGACATCATTTGACGAGGTTTTCAACAACGCAGACGACGAGGAAACGGAATTTGACATTGTAAGAACAAAGAATGTTATCCTCAAGCCCGAAACGGTTGACGAAGCTATCTTGCAGATGAATATGCTTGGACATCAGTTCTATATGTTCCGCAACTCCGAAAGCGACGACATAAACGTCGTTTACAAGAGAAAGGACGGCGGCTACGGACTTATCGAGCCGACGGAAGAATGGGCATAAGGCTTTAATAAAACAATAAAGGCATAATAACAGCGGTGGCAGAGAAATCTGTCACCGCTTCTTGCTGTGTAAATTTAATTGTTTAAGCGTAAATTGCCTTGTCGATATAGAACATATCGAACGCATCTACGGTCGAGTCCTCGTTTATATCCGCACAAGCCGCCTGAGCTGAGGTCAGCTCGCCCTTGCCCGAAAGATAAATCGAAACAAGCGTGAGGTCAGATATGCCGACGCTTCCGTCGCCGTCTGTGTCGCCGATAAGAAGCGAGGTAAAGGGGATGTTGTTGGCTTTGGCATAGCTTTCCGTCGGAGTGCCCGATTTTGCATAAATCGTAAGCGTTGTGCTGCTTAAATCTCCGAATTCTAAATTGGCTTCGCTCAATACTACAAGCTCTTCAAGCGAGGTGCAGCTGTTAAAGGAGCTTATTGTTACCGAGGTCACAGAGGACGGAACGGTAACTTTTTTAAGTCCGGAGCATTTGTAAAACGCAAACTCGTCAATAATTTCAACGCCCTTGGGTATTGTAACCTCGGTCAAAGCGGTACATTCCATAAACGCAGCTCTGTCAATGCTTTTAATGCTGCTCGGAAGTGAAATGCTTGTAAGATTTTTACAGCCTACAAAAGCGCCGATTCCGATTTCGGTAACGCCCAGCGGAATTTTCAACGTTTCAATCGGAGCCGAGTAAAAGGCGTAGTTGGAGATTTTCTTTACGCTGCTCGGAATTTCAACGTCTTTAAGAGGCTTCCCGTTCAAATAAAATTCGCTTGCGAAGCAAAACGGGTTTGACTCTTGGTCGCCGAAGTTGATTTCACACCAGACGGCAAGATTTTCGATGTTTATCCTTTTGAGGCTCGGACACTCCGAAAAAGCACCCTCGCCGATTTCCTTAACGCTTTGCGGAATGGTAACGGTTTCGAGTGACGGATTTTTTTTGAAGCATTGAGAGCCGATAGAGGTTATTGTATCGGGAATGACGACGTTTGTAAGATTGTCGCACAAGCCGCAGGAATATACGCCAAGCACCGTTACGGGTAAGCCACGGAACTCCGAGGGGATAATCAAATCGGTGTCTGCTCCGTCGTAGCTCAAAAGCTCATAGGTGCCGTCGTCAAGAAGGCGGTACGAATAGTCGCCGTCGGTTATAGTTTCATTCTCGGCAAAGGCTGTTATTCCGCCGAGGTTGATAACGGAAAAAATCAAAACAAGTGAGAGAATAACAGAAAGTGTTTTTTTCATATTTACCTCTTTTCAAAATCAGATAATCAACATTTTATCATAAATAGTATACTATTTCGTAAAAATTTCGTCAATGTATAAATTGTCAATTTTAACCATATACAAGACTTGAAAATTGTAAAAAAATACCACGGCAAAGAATAGCCGTGGTACTTGAGTTAAAGATTATTTTCTGCGGAAGTTAGCTCTTCTGCCTTCTCTTCTCTGCGGTCTTTCATTAAGGTCATTTTCGGGTGTAAGTCCCTCAACCTCGATAAGAGCCTCACGGCGTGAGAAGTTAAGTCTGCCCTGCTCGTCCTTCGGAAGAACCTTTACAATGATTTCGTCGCCTACATTGACAACGTCCTCAACTTTTTCGGTTCTCTTAACGTCAAGGTGGCTGATGTGAACCATGCCCTCAACACCGGGAACGATTTCAACAAATGCGCCGAAGCTCATAAGACGAGTAACAACGCCCTTGTAGATTGCGCCAACCTCGGGACCGTTTGCGATTGTCTCAACAATGAAGATAGCCTTCTTTGCATTGTCAAGGTCAATAGCAGAAACAAATACCTGTCCTTCGTCGTTAACGTCAACCTTACAGTCGCACTCTGCGCAGATTTTCTGAATAACCTTGCCCTGCTTACCGATAACCTCGCCAATCTTTTCGGGGTCAATCTTTGTTGTAAGCATCTTTGGAGCCCACTTTGAAAGCTCTGCTCTCGGCTCTGAAATAACGGGAAGCATAATATTGTCAAGTATATAATCTCTTGCCTTGTGAGTCTTTGCGAAAGCTTCTTTAATGATTTCGGGAGTAAGACCGTGAACCTTGAGGTCCATCTGAATAGCTGTGATACCCTTCTTAGTACCTGCAACCTTGAAGTCCATATCGCCGTAGAAATCCTCAAGACCCTGAATGTCAACCATTGTCATGAAGTCGCCATAAACGCCCTCGTCGCCTGTGATAAGACCGCAGGAAATACCTGCAACGGGTGCTTTAATCGGAACGCCTGCTGCCATAAGAGCAAGAGTCGAGCCGCAGATTGAGCCCTGTGAGGTCGAGCCGTTTGAAGAAAGAACTTCCGAAACAACACGGATCGCATAGGGGAATTCCTCAACTGACGGAAGAACGGGAACAAGAGCCTTTTCAGCAAGAGCACCGTGACCGATTTCTCTTCTGCCCGGACCTCTTGACGGCTTTGTTTCGCCAACCGAATATGAGGGGAAGTTGTAGTGGTGGATATATCTCTTTTCCTTCTGCTCGTCAAGACCGTCAAGCTGCTGAGCGTCGCTCATCGAGCCGAGTGTCGCAACTGAAAGAACCTGAGTCTGACCTCTTGTGAACAGACCCGAGCCGTGAGCTCTTGCGAGGAGGTCGATTTCAGCGTTAAGCGGACGAATTTCGTCAATGCCTCTGCCGTCAACTCTCTTATGCTCATCCTTGAGCCATGAACGAACAACGTGCTTCTGAACAAGATACATAATCTCGTCAAGCTTAGCTTCGTTGCCCTCAAACTTCTCGTCGAACTTCTCATGAACAGCTGCGTAAATCGGAAGAAGAGCCTCATCACGAACAAGCTTGTCATCAGTATCAAGAGCCTTCTTGACATCTTCAATGCAGAAGTCTTCGATTTCTTTGAAAATAACGGGATCGGGATCCGAAGATTCATAAGCGAACTTGGGCTTACCTACTTCGTCAACGATACCCTGAATGAATTTAACGATTTTTTTGTTTTCTTCGTGACCTGCCATAATGCAATCGAACATAAGGTCGTCGGAAATTTCGTTACCGCCTGCCTCGATCATAGCAACAAGGTCAGCTGTTGAAGCAACGGTAAGGTTAAGGTCAGTCTTTGCTCTCTGTTCGAGAGTGGGGTTGATAACGATTTCGCCGTCAACAAGACCGACATTTACGCCTGAAATAGGGCCGTCCCACGGAATATCTGAAATTGCGATAGCTGCCGAAACACCGATCATAGCTGCGATTTCGGGGCTGCAATCGGGGTCAACCGACATAACGGTTGCAACAACTGTGCAGTCATTGCGGAGATCCTTCGGGAAAAGGGGGCGGATAGGTCTGTCGATGCATCTTGAAGTAAGAACAGCCTTTTCACTTGCCTTACCCTCTCTTCTCTGGAAAGAGCCGGGGATTTTGCCTACCGAGTACATCTTCTCCTCGTAGTCAACTGAAAGCGGGAAGAAGTCAACGCCCTCACGGGGTTTAGCTGAAGCCGTAACTGTGCAAAGTACATTTGTGTCGCCGTAACGAACCATAACAGCCGCATTTGCAAGTCCTGCCATTTTGCCGGTTTCGATTGAAAGCTTTCTGCCGGCAAGTTCGGTTTCCCAAACCTTAAAGTTTTTGAAAAACATGATTTTTAACCTCTCTTTTTATTTTTTTTCAAGGCTTAAATCTGTTTAGCAATAAACACAACATTTGGTATCAAATGCTCTGTTTACCGCTAAATGCAAGGATTTAGCCTTGATAATTTACTTCTCTTAAAAGCAATTCAAGGCAAGCAGAAGGTCTGCTTGCCTCAAAAGTGTCTTATTTACGAAGACCAAGCTTCTTAACGATAGCACGGTATCTTTCGATATCGACTTTCTGAAGGTAAGCAAGAAGGTTTCTTCTGTGACCTACCATTTTGTGAAGACCTCTTCTTGAGTGATGGTCCTTCTGGTTTGTTCTGAGATGCTCTGTAAGATCCTGAATTCTCTTTGTAAGAACAGCAATCTGAACCTCGGGAGAACCTGTGTCGCCCTCATGGATAGCATACTCAGCCATAATAGCCTGCTTCTCTGCCTGTGTCATTTGTTTCACCTCATTAAAATTTATTTTGCCCCGCACACCACAGGATAAGGTCAGGTGAACACTTGAAAAACAAGTTTACGCCATATTCCGTGATGCCGAAATGCTAAAGCATTATAACACATTGCAATTCTTTTTGCAAGTGCTTTTTAATTTTTAATCACTCTTTATTGCAACGGTGCAAGCCGACACGCTTTTCATAAGCTTAAGCTGTTACTGAAGTTAGGCTGTAAAACGGAACAAAACCGCCGACAAGTTAAAGACAAAATGTATGTTTGAGCCTCGTTTTTTAGTTAAATAGCCGAAATTTATTATTTTGCCGAACGCACGGTTGAATTTGCATTAAAAATAGTATAATATATAGGCGTTAAATTTTGTTTATTAACTTTTGGAGGCATATAATGAACTATTCGCTTACTAAAAAGAAGGCTAAGGAGCTTGTTGAGGCAAAGCTCTCGCACTTCATGGGAGTTTCTCCCGAGGAAGCAACGGACGAACAATACTACAAGGCTATCGCTCTTATCGTTCGTGATATGATGAGCGCAGGCAGAGCCGATTTTACGGCAGATGCGGAGAAAAAGGGCACAAAAAGAGTTTATTATCTCTGCATGGAGTTCCTTATGGGACGTTCGCTTAAAAACAATCTTTACAATCTCAATCTTACGGATGTTTTTGAGAGCGTTTTGAGCGATTACGGCGTAAAACTCGACAATATATATGAATGTGAGCCCGACGCAGGTCTCGGCAACGGCGGTCTCGGCAGACTTGCCGCTTGCTATCTCGACGGTCTTGCAACACAGGGCTATCCGGCAAGAGGCTACTCGATCCTCTATGAAGCAGGTATTTTCAAGCAGAAGCTTGTTGACGGCTGGCAGACGGAGCTCCCCGATTTCTGGCTTCCCGGCGGAGAGGTTTGGCTTGTTCCCCATGAGGAGAGCGCACTTGAGGTTCGCTTTGACGGTGAAGTTATTGACTCCTGGGAAAATCAGTTCCACCATGTTGAAATTGTAAATTACAATCCCGTTAAGGCTGTGCCTTATGATATGTATGTTTCGGGTAAAGACGGCAAGGGTATTTCGGTGCTTCGTCTTTGGGCGGCTAAAGCACCTGCTCTTGATATGACGCTTTTCAATCAGGGCGATTATATGAGAGCTATGGAAAGAAACGCTATGGCAGAGGTCATTTCAAAGGTTCTCTATCCCGCAGACAATCATCCCGAGGGCAAGTCATTGAGACTTCGTCAGCAGTATTTCTTGGTATCCGCTTCTATTCAGGATATTGTACACAAGCACCTTCGCACCTACGGAACGCTTGACAATCTTCCCGAAAAGGTCGCTATTCATATCAACGATACTCATCCGACGCTTGCAATCCCCGAGCTTATGAGAATTATGCTTGACGAATGCGGCTACGGCTGGGATGACGCTTGGAATATTGTTACAAAGACGGTTGCATACACAAACCATACTGTTATGAAAGAGGCTCTTGAGTGCTGGCCCGAGGACCTTTATAAACGCCTTATGCCGAGAATTTGGCAGATTACAAAGGAAATTGACAACCGTTTCAGAAACTTTGTATGGCAGGCAACAAACAATGCGGATCAGGTTGAGAGAATGGCAATTATGTCAAACGGCGTAGTCAGAATGGCTAACCTTTGCGTTGTCGGCTCCCATTCGGTAAACGGTGTTTCGGCACTTCACTCCGAAATTCTTAAAGAAACCGTGTTCAGCGATTTCTATGCGCTCACACCGAGCAAGTTTAAGAATGTTACAAACGGTATTGCTCACAGACGTTGGCTCTGTCAGTCAAATCCGAGACTTACCGAATACGCACAGTCGCTTATCGGAGACGGCTTTGTTAAAAATGCCGACGAGCTTATCAATTTGCGTAAGTTCATAGACGATAAAAAGGTGCTTGCGAAAATCGGCGAGATAAAACACGACAACAAACAGCAGTTTGCGGCTTACGTTAAGAAAACAACAGGCGTTGAGCTTGACCCTGATTCGATTTTTGACGTTCAGGTTAAGCGTTTGCATGAGTATAAGAGGCAGAACCTCAATGCATTGAATATACTTGCGGATTACCTTGAAATTAAGGATAATCCCGACGGCGAGTTCACACCGCATACCTATATTTTCGGTGCAAAGGCGGCTTCCGGCTACTTTATGGCGAAGAAGATAATTTCGTTCATCTGCGCTCTCGGTGACCTTATAAACAACGATCCCGATGTCAAGGGCAGATTAAAGGTTATATATCTTGAAGATTATAATGTAACAATGGCTGAAAAGCTTATGCCTGCGGCTGATGTTTCCGAGCAGATTTCTCTTGCAGGAACAGAGGCAAGCGGTACGGGCAATATGAAGCTTATGATTAACGGTGCTGTTACTCTCGGCACAATGGACGGCGCAAACGTTGAAATTCACGACGCTGTCGGTGCAGATAATATTATTATCTTCGGTATGAGCACACCCGAGGTTGACGAGCTTAAACGCCGTGGCTACAATCCGATGAGCTACTATAACAACAATGCGGAAATTAAGCGTGTTGTGGATTATATTTCAAAGAACGGAATTGCAGGCAAGCAGTTCCCCGAAATCGCAAACATTATAAATTGCGATCCATATATGGTTCTTGCTGATTTTGCGGATTACAGAAGAGCGCAAAAGCATATGATTGAGCTTTATAAGGACAAGGAAAAGTGGAACAGAATGTCGCTTATGAATATCTCCGGCGCAGGCAGATTTGCCGCTGACCGTGCAATTAACGAATATGCAAGAGATATCTGGCACACAAAATCGGCTTTTGATAAGGAAGAAAATCCCGAAAAGCCCGTAGCGGAAAAGGCTCCTGTTAAAAATACTGCTGAAAAGAAAACAGCAGAAAAGAAAGCTCCCGCAAAGAAGTCAAAGAAGAAATAATTTATCCAAAAACGAAGGGCACACTTAACCGAACAGCCTCAAATTGTGCACTTGACCTTTAGTGAATCCAAGTTTTACTCCTATTTCTTTCCGAGTCAATCCTTGTGATTTTAATTCTAATATTTCTTTTTTCATACTTGCTTATGTGTTGATAACTTCTTGGCATAAAAATTCCCTCCTGATGTATATTCTGCATCAAGAGGGTTCTTTTTCTATACTTCATTTTTTACGGATTTGTTCAGTGTTGTGTTTCATCGTTCAGAGCGGTCGGCGTGTAAGTTCGTCCGTTAATGCAGAAAAGCCTGTTTGTAAAATGCCCAGTTCGTACCTGCCAAATACAAAATGAGTGCAGGCACAGCAACGGCAAAAATGCAAACCGTGAGTACCTTATCCAACTTTTTGCGATTCTTACAGAAAATATGAGCCAAAACGGCGTATGCCAAAAAGCCTAAAATCCCGCCTGCCGTGTTCATTAGAATATCCGTCACATCTGCGGCGCCTAACCGCAATACATATTGTAGCGTTTCAATGCCTAAGCTGACCGCCAACGGCAAAAACAGAAAAAACCAGCCGTGCTTTTTTACGTATACTTGCATAGACAGCAAAAAGCCGAGCGGACAAAAGGCTAAAAAGTTTAAAAACAATTCCACTTTAAACCTTGCGATGCGTTGACCGTCATGGGCAAAGGGAATGAGGTTGACGGATTGGCTGTAGAAGCGGTCGGGTGAGAACAACACTTCACCCAAGCTTGCATATTTAAACAGTGTGACTCGTATCAAAACAAGAAGATAGACGCACACGGAAAACCAAAACAAAGCACGAAATATCTTGGTTTTGGACTGCACTTTCATAAAACACCTCGCAAAATGTAAGTAGTTTAAAAAATCCTCATAGTAAATCAATATTGATTCGTAACATGCCCGATTCCTACGATCATAGATTGTAATATATTATAACATAGGTTTCTGTCTCGTCAACACACAACTATTTTTTAGAAGAGAGAAAACTCCATCTTCATATCGCCTCCTTAAAACCACAATACTTCCAAGTGTTTTTTATTATTTTACCTGAAAGGCGGAAAAACAAAAAAATCCCCGTTGGACAGCAGTAATTCTGCGTCTCAACAGGGATTTGGTTTATTATGGGATTATCCGTTTTACACTCTTTCGTAATCTTTTCTTACAAAGATTTTGATAGCGAGCATAACGCCGATAAACATTGAAGTACCGCCGACAAGAACGTCGGAGAAGAAGTGTGCACCGCATACGATTCGGCTGATTGCGACCGTTCCCGTAAAGATTACGGAAACAAAATAGAAAAGCACCTTGTATTTAACGGTGTTATACTTTTTGAAGAGGTGCGGAAGTGCAAGCAATGCGTATGTAGTACCTGCGGCGCAGGTGTGTCCCGACGGGAATGAACGGTATGCATCCTTACCGACCTTGTGACCGTTTACCGAGGGGATATAAAGCGGAGACTCCTCCGTGGGCATTGTGTATTTCTGATACCAACGGTGGAAATTGGTGTGCTCTGTGTCGCCGAGGAAATTCATTGTTCTGTATCTCGGACGGCACATAATATTTTTGATTATGTTTACGATTAAGTTTGCAAACGCTGCCGCAAAGATGATTATAAACGAATATTTAAGCAGAGCTCTTGCGGTTTTGTCGTCAACCTTTGAAAATGCATTGCAAATAAGCTCGCCAAACGCTATTGCAATGAAAACGAAGATAACCTTTGCAAATACGGTGGATGTAAAGCTTTCAATATCGGCGTGTCTTTCGGCGTAGCCAACGGTGTCGGTTACCAATATGTACATACAAACGACTGATGCGATATTTGATGCTATTGAGCCTAAAATGCGAAGCGGTTTGATTTTACTGCGCTTTGTGTTCGTGTAAATGCAGGCGAACGCAATACTTAAAAACAGATAGACGGGACAAGAGCCGATACATTCAAAAACAGCGGCAAAAACGCTGTTTGTGAAATATGCGCCTGCGTCAAGTCTGACGAGAATTTCGCTCACACGCAGGTCATAAACCGTAGCGAGTGCAAGCAATGCACCGAAAACAACAGCAAAAAGGCATACGCCGATGACTGTATTTCGTTTTGTGTTTGTCTTTTCCATTAACCTCACCCTTTTATTGAAATATTTGTGTCTTGATTTTAACACATAAATATAAATAAAACAATACCGTCTTTGATTGACAAACCTGCATATATTTGGTACAATTATCACGCTCGTTTGAGAGAAAGAGTAACAATTTAATAAGAATATACGCCTCCTTAGTTAAATGGATATAATAAACCCCTCCTAAGGGTTAGTTGTGAGTTCGATTCTCGCAGGGGGTGCCAAAAGTACAGCCGAAAGACCTTGATTATGCTTGGTTTTTCGGCTTTTTTTATTTTTGCGAAGAAACAGCAAAAACAAAAAATCGCAAATTTCCATAATCGGTCAACAAATTTATTTGTAATTATTGACAACAAAAACGAGCGATGTATAATATTATTGTCTAATTTTAACAATTTGGTTAAGGGGGCTGTTCATGGAAACGCACGGAATTAAATTTAAGGATAAGCTTGGTTATGCTTTGGGCGATATGGGCGGAATACTCTCGTTTAGTCTTGTTTCTTCGTATTTAACAATGTTTTATACCGATATTTTGGGCATTTCAGCCGCAAGCATAACAATCTTAATGCTTGTTGCCAGAATTTGGGACGCTGTTAATGACCCTATGTGGGGTTCGTTTATAGACTCAAGAAAGCCGACAAAGCACGGCAGATTCAGACCCTATATTTTAGGGGCTTCTTTTCCGCTTGCCGTGGGTGCGTTTTTGATGTTTTATAAAATACCCGGATTGTCAAACGGTCAATACTTAATCTATGCTTACATAACATATATTTTCTACGGAATGATGTATACCGGCGTCAATATCCCTTACGGCTCATTGGCAAGTGCCATTACGGATGATGAGGTTGAACGCTCATCTCTTTCAATGTGGCGCTCTGTCGGTGCGGGACTCGGCGGCTTGCCGGCGCAAATTCTTATGCCGCTTGTTGTTTTCACGACTGTAATCAATGCCGACGGCAGTTCGTCAAAGGTGCTTGACGGGAACAAGCTTTCATTGTGCGTAGGCGCAATTTCGGCTTTAACGATTGTTCTTTTTATTATCCACTTTAGATTGACAAAAGAGCGAATTCAGCTTCCGCCGACTCAAAAAACAAGCGATTATAATTTGCTGAAAACCGTCAAAGTCCTTGCTAAAAACAAGCCGTTTGTTGTGCTTTGCTTTATATCTATGTTTCTTATCTGTTTCCAAATGTACACACAAACGTTTTATAATTATCTTTTCAAAAATTATTTTGAGAAGCCGGGTCTTTACAGCATTGTTACCATATGCACCTATTTGCCTATGGCGTTGTTTTTACCGTTTATGGGTAAGCTTATCAGAAAATTCGGTAAAAAGGAAATTTGCGGCGCAGGCTTGGGCTTTGCCTTTGTCATCAGCGCATTGATGTTCCTTTTGCGTTTTACCCCGTTTGCTCACAATCCTTATGTTTTCCTCGGACTCGTGTTCCTTTCGGGTGCAGGTCAAACCTTCCTTGTGCTTGAGGTTTGGGCGCTTGTTATGGACGTTACGGATTATCAGGAGCTTTTGTCGGGCAGGCGAGAAGAGGGCACGACCTACAGTATTTATTCTTTTGTTCGCAAATTAGGTCAAACAGCCGCAGGTGCAGGCGTTCCGGCAGTGCTTGGAGCTATCGGCTACAAAGGCACGCAAGCCGTACAATCGCAGCAGGTTTTAACGAAAATGTTTGATGCGGCAACAATAGTGCCGTCGGTTATTCTTTTGCTTATGTTTATTTTGACAACTTTTTGCTACAAGCTGGGCAAATCGGAAATCGAGGATTTGCACAAGCAGCTTTATGGCAATAAAAACGATTGATATACTTAGGGGCATAATTTTATGAAAACAGTCGAATTGCAAACAAAATGCGGGAAAATTCAAGGCATAGACGGCGAAAACTGCTTTGAATTCAGGGGCATAAAGTACGCAAATGCCAAGCGTTGGGAATATCCTCAGGTGATTGAAAAGTGGCAGGGTGTTTTTGATGCAACTTGCTTTAAGGAGTGCTCATATCAGCACCGTGGGTTTGATGATGATGCAACAGTTAATCCTTTTTATCATTATGAATTTAGAGACGGCTTGACGTTTACATACAGCGAGGATTGCCAGTTTTTGAATATATATGTGCCTAAAGAGGCTAAAAACTGTCCTGTTTTAATTTTTATTCACGGCGGCAGCTTTACAGGCGGAAGCTCAAACGAGGCGCATATCAACGGCGAAAATTTTGCAAAAAACGGCGTGATTTTCGTTGCGATGAATTACAGGCTTAATGCCTTCGGCTTTTGCTCACACCCTGATTTAACCGATGAAAACGGAGTTTGCGGTAATTTCGGACTTTTTGACCAATATGCCGCAATTAAATGGGTTAAGGAAAATATTGAAGCTTTCGGCGGAAACCCGAATAATATTGTGCTTTCAGGTCAAAGCGCAGGGGCTATGAGCGTTGACATTCATCTTTCAAATCCGCTTTGCAAAGGTTGGTTTTCCGGAGCAATAATGATGAGCGGCGGCGGCTTACAGCGTTTCCTCGCAAAACCCCTGACCCCTGAAAAAACAAGAGCTTTTTGGGATAAGATTGTTGAAAATGCAGGAGTTAAAAGTATAGCCGAATTGAAAAAAGCGGATAAAGAGGTGCTCTATCGTGCTTGGGATAAGGCATGCAAGGAGGAAAAGCTTAAAAGTATGCTTTATACTCTGCCGGTCTGTGACGGAAAAATAATTACGCAGTCGAATTTTAACAACAGGACAATTCCTCAAATGCCTAAAATTATCGGTGTTACAAAAAATGATATGGTGCCTGCCGTTTTGCAGGCTGTCGATAAAAAATGGGTTTCCTGTGATAAAAACAGCGATTGCTATATTTATTATTTTGCACGCAGCTTGCCGGGCGATGAAAAGGGCGCTTGGCATTCAAGCGATTTGCTTTATGCTTTTTCAACTCTTGATAAAAATTGGCGGCCTTTTGAGGCTGTTGATTATGAAATTTCAAATCAGCTTGCAAAATCCTTTATTGCTTTTGCAAAAAACGGAAATCCCAATTGCAATGAAATACCGAGGTGGAAGCCCGGCACGGCTAAGGTTATGACTTTTTGTGAAAACACAAGGCCGGCACGTTGGAATATCCCACAGCTTTTGAAAAATACATTTATTGGCGGAGCATCAATATAATGAGATTTAATCATATTTTTAAGCTTACAAACGAAAACAAAACGCACCGTGAATATAAGTGCGATAAAGTTAATATCAACATTGATTTCATAAGCGGCAGTGCTTTGCGTGTGGCTGTTTTTAACGATAACGCCGAAATGCTGCCGACCTTTACTGTAAATCCGAATAATAACCTATCCTCTCTCGGCAGAAGCAGATTATCCTTGGACGGATTTGACTGTGTTGCGCCTGTTGTAGAGAAATTTGAAAATAAAGAGAAATTTGTCCTTGATTGCGGCGTTACCGTTGACCTCGATTTGAATAATTTTATTTTGTCTTACAGTAAAGAGTCGAAGCTTTTGTTCGCAGACAGAGCACCGCTTGCCTATAATTTTGAAGGCGAATTCGGCAACGGGTCTTATCATTATATTACCAGAGAAGATGATGAGTATATTTTCGGACTTGGCGACAAAAGCGGCTTGATAAATAAAGCAGGTCAGGTTTACCGTATTGAAACGGCGGACAGTATGGGCTTTGACGCAGAAAAAACAGATCCTCTGTACAAGCACGTTCCGTTTTACATTTGCGAAAATTCTGTTGGTGCTTACGGTATTTATTACGATACAACAGACACCTCTTTTGTTGATTTAGGCAGGGAAATCAATAATTATTACTGCCATTTCAAGTATTTTAAGACGGATGACGATTGCTTGGTTTATTATGTTTTTTTCGGAAGCAAGCTTTCTGTTTTACAGCAATATGCTCGCTTGTGCGGCAAGCAGGCTTTTCCGCCTAAGTGGAGCTTCGATTATTGCGGCAGCACAATGGCATATACCGATGCGCCTGACGCACAAAATCAGATGCAGGGCTTTTTGGATAAAATTAAAGACCTTGATTTGAGCTGCGGCGGATTTTATCTTTCATCGGGATATACTTCAATAGGGAATTTGCGCTGCGTTTTTAATTGGAATTACGATAAGTTCCCCGATCCTGAAAAATTCGTTGCCGATTACAATAATGCAGGGATACATTTAATTCCGAATATCAAACCTGCTTTTTTGACCTCGCATCCAATGTATGATGAGTTGGCGGAAAAAGGATTTTTCGTTAAAAATGCAGACGGAACACCCTATGTAACGCAGTTTTGGGATGGCGTGGGCAGTTATTTGGACTTTACAAATTCCGACGCCTTCGATTTTTGGGGCAGTCAGGTAACCGAAAAGCTGCTTGATTTCGGAATTGACGCTACATGGAATGATAATAACGAGTTTGATATTAAGGCAACCGACGCTGTTGCCGCAGGCTTTGGCGAAAAAGCTTCTGCGTGCAGAATTCGTCCGATATTGACTTATTTAATGGTATTATCTTCGTACAAGGCGCAAATGAAAAAATATCCCGAGAAGCGTCCGTTTTTATCTACGAGAAGCGGAAACAGCGGTGTAAGACGCTTGGCACAAACTTGGTCCGGCGATAATTTTACTTCGTTTCACGATTTGCGTTTTTGCCATTATGTGGGAATGACAATGGCCCTTTCAGGCTTTTATTTTTACGGTCACGATTTAGGAGGCTTTTCAGGCGAAATGCCTTCCGAAGAATTGCTTTTAAGATGGATGCAGCACGGCGTTTTTGAACCACGCTTTACAATTCATTCTTGGAACGGCGACGGCTCTGCCACTATGCCGTGGAGCTATGAAAGCGGCTTGTGCGGTGCAAAGGCGATTTTAAGACAACGCAAAAGCCTGATACCTTATTTATATAATTGTGCTTATAACAGCGTGGAAAATGATGTCCCCGTGCAAGCTCCGCCTTATATTTATTACGATGATGAAAATATTGACGTAAATACCGATGCGTTTATGCTTGGCAGAGATATTTTGGCAGCCTGCGTGCTTGACGAGGGTGTAGCTCAGGTGTCTGTTTACCTGCCAAAGGGAGACGATTGGTATCTGAATGAAACAGGAAAGTTTTATTGCGGCGAAAGCACGGTAAAGGTCGATTTGCCGCCGGATAAGCCTGTGCCTTATTTTATTCGTTCCGGCTCTGTTTTTCCCGTTGATGAGGGCGAGTGCTCATACAAATCCGCAGAAAAAGTCGTTTTTACCGTTTATCCTGTTAAAAACGGCAAATTTACAGCCCGTTATTTTAATGATGACGGCGAGTCCTTTGAATACTTAAAAAACAACTGCGTAAAATTAGAGTTTGATGTAAATTGCGATAACGAAAATGTGAATGTTGTTGTAAATAATAAGGGCAATGTAAAATTCACGCCTGAAATCAAGCTTGTTTCTACGGATTTACGTAAGTTGAATGTTACGGTAAAATAATATCTGCCTTCTGATAGACAACTTAAAGAGAACGAAAGAACTTAACTGCGAATTAGTACTCATAACGAGTATCATATTAACTTAATGATGTCTCCCAAAAATCTTTGCATTTGCTAATACCATATATAATATAAAAGACCACTTACCAAACGGTAGGTGGTCTTAGTTCTGCTATGAATGAAATGAGGCTTTAACTTTCAATCCTGCCTTCTGCGTATGTTATATAGATTGTATTAACAAAACTTTTACCGGCATTGTTTATTTTATATTGCAATATCGTGAAATTGTTTTCTTGGTCATAATAATAAATTTCATTGCCATATTCTACTTTTTCCAAAGACCGTAAATAGCTATCAATAAAAACATTAACTTCGTCAGGTTGTTTTAGTGTTTTTAATTTTGTGGTGTATGCATCCATTCCGCCTGTTTCTCTATAATAAGAATATTTAGGAATTGGAATGGTGATACCGTTAATAAAATCAGAAGTGTATTTTGTTTTGAAGAAGGTTTTGTTAAAAGACAGTATTGCCGTTGTTAGGAAAGCACATAAAACAATTGCAATTATGATTAGTAAAAGAAATATCTTTTGTTTTTCTTTTCGTTTAATATATTTGTTATAGCTGATCATAGTTTCTGCCGATAAATGTTCTGCGTCGTTTTCTTTTATTTTTTCTCCTTTTAGCAATTCATTTACGGATATATTAAATTCTTTGCAAAGCGGTTCGAATAGTGAAACATCCGGAAGGCCTCGACCGTTTTCCCATTTAGAAACGGCTCTGTCGGTTACGCCTAATTTGTTGGCTAACTCTATTTGTGTCATATTGCTTTCTTTGCGAAGCTCGGCGATAAATTTTCCTATTTTTTCTTGGTTCATAAACCACATCTCCTTTCGCAAGAATCATAGCATAAAAATACAACAAATACACCAAACGAACCGTAGAGTCAAATAAAACTCATGTTGTTTGTCAGGGTTGGGTTTTATTATACCAAATAAATATGAAATTTTCCATAAGCCGCTTATTTATTGACGGAGCAGGTGAATTTTTCTCATAATTAGAAATAATTTTGACGACAAAAATCCGTCTGCCGTCTGTTCGATATTTTTGATTTGAAATATAGCTTTAACTGTTGACAATAAAAGTGGGGCTGTGCTAACATTATACAATAATAAGAAAGCAAAATTTATAAGGTTTCGGAGGAATGAAAATGACTCTTGATATGCTTAAAAACGGAGAAACGGCGATTATAAAAACCGTGGGCGGAGAGGGTGCGCTCAGACTGCGTTTTCTCGATATGGGACTTATTCCGCACACAGCCGTAACTCTTCAAAAAACCGCACCTATGGGCGACCCGATAGAAATAAGGGTGCGAGGCTATGAGCTTACGCTTCGAAAAGCGGACGCAAGACTTATAGAGGTTGAAAAGATATAATTATATATGAAAGGTACAGACTATAAATGATATTTGCACTTGCAGGTAACCAAAACTGTGGCAAAACGACACTTTTTAATGCGCTGACAGGCTCAAATCAACACGTCGGCAATTTTCCGGGTGTTACGGTCGATCAGAAAATGGGCGACATTAAGGGCACGAAAAATTGCTCTGTTGTCGATCTTCCGGGTATTTACTCGATAAGACCTTATACGCAGGAGGAAATAGTTTCACGGGATTTTATACTTGACGGAAAGCCCGACGGTATAATCAATATAGTTGACGCTACGAATATTGAGAGAAATCTTTATTTGACGTTGCAGCTTTTGGAGCTTAATTTGCCGATGGTCGTGGCACTCAATATGATGGACGAGGTCAGGGCGAACGGCGGCACGGTTGATGTTAAAAAGCTCAGCGAGAGCCTCGGCGTTCCCGTAATCCCGATAAGCGCAGCAAAGAACGAGGGCGTTTCCGAGCTTTCGGATAAAATGGTGTATGTTGCGAAAAATCGCATTTTGCCAAAGAGGATAGACTTCTGTTCGGACGGTCCTGTGCACCGCTGTATTCACGCAGTTGCGCATGTAATCGAGGATCACGCACGCAATATATCCGTTCCGCCGAGATTTTGCGCTACAAAGCTTATTGAGGGCGACGACGAATACTTTGCCGACAGGCTTGAGCTTGACAAAAACGAGCGAGAGCTCATTGAACACAGCATAGTTGAAATGGAGCACGATACGGGTCTTGACCGCAACGCTGCTCTTGCCGATATGCGCTATACGTTTATTGAAAAATCTGTGACACAGTCGGTCGTAAAATGTAGTGAGAGCCGTGAGCATAAGCGAAGCGTTAAAATGGACGAGGTGCTTACGGGCAAATATACCGCCCTGCCGGTGTTCTTCGGCGTTATGTTCCTTGTGTTCTGGCTTACGTTTAACGTTATCGGCTCAAGGCTTTCGGACTTGCTTTCACTCGGCATAGACGCTCTTACAAATTTGTGCGATAAAGGGCTTACGGCATACGGAATCAACCCCGTTGTGCACAGCCTGATTATCGACGGCATATTCGCAGGCGTGGGAAGTGTTTTGAGCTTCTTGCCGATAATCGTTACGCTGTTTTTCTTCCTGTCGATACTTGAGGACACGGGATATATGGCAAGAGTTGCTTTTGTTATGGACAAGCTTCTTCGAAAGATAGGACTTTCGGGCAGAAGCTTTGTACCGATGCTTATCGGCTTCGGCTGTTCCGTTCCCGCAATAATGTCAACGAGGACCCTTTCGTCTGACCGTGACCGTAAAATGACAATACTTTTAACGCCTTATATGAGCTGCTCGGCGAAAATTCCGATATATGCGGTGTTTACGGCGGCATTCTTCGCAAAATACCGTGCGCTTGTTATGATAGGACTTTATGTAACGGGCATCGTGCTCGGTATAATCGTGGCTTTGATACTCAAAAAGACCGCTTTCAAGGGCGAGCCCGTACCGTTTGTAATGGAGCTTCCGAATTACCGTATGCCGTCGCCGAAAAGCGTTTTTCTGCTTTTGTGGGAAAAGGCACGTGATTTCCTGCAAAGAGCCTTTACGGTAATTTTCCTTGCGACGATTATAATTTGGTTCTTGCAGTCGTTTGATACAAGGCTCAATGTCGTTGACGACAGCGCAGACAGCTTGCTTGCTATGGTGGGCAAATTTATAGCTCCCATATTCACACCGCTTGGATTTGGCGATTGGCGAGCTGTAACGGCTCTGATTTCGGGCTTTACGGCAAAAGAGGCTGTTGTAAGTACCCTGTCGGTGCTTATGAACACGGGCACGGCGGAGCTCGGAACGGTTCTTCCGAGTATCTTCAACGGACTTTCGGCTGTCAGCTTCCTTGTGTTTACGCTTCTTTATACACCGTGCGTAGCGGCTGTCGCAACAATTAAAAAGGAGCTCGGCTCACGGGCAAAAACCGTCGGAGTTGTGTTTATGCAATGTGCGGTAGCGTATCTTGCGGCGTTTATAGTGTACAGCATAGGAAGTCTTATAGTATGAGCAGGGCAGATATTATTGTAATTTCGATTTTGGCGATAGCGGTTGCGGCGGCAATTATTTATATCGTAAAATGTCGAAAAAAAGGCAAATGCGTAGGCTGTTCGGGCGATTGCTCGACGTGTACGCTCTCAAATAGGAACGAAAACGGCAAAAAGCCGTAAAATAAACAAAACGGAATGTGAAATTTTAGCTTCACATTCCGTTTTTTTGCGTTCATTGATTACTTCATTTCATAGCTCTTGCAGAAATGAGGGTTTTGCACCTTTTCATTTGTGCATGAGCAGTCGTGAGTTACCTCAATGACGGTCTTGTTACAGCCGCAGCCGTCGGTGTTGTACACACACTCGCATACGTCGCACTTAACGCCTGTATTTTCCATAATGTCACCTCCCATAGATGATATTATAGCTTGTGCAGGTTTTGCCGTTTTATTCGTGCATTTTCAAATCAAAATTTTTACAATTTCAAAGGGTGCCGAGCAGCTTGCCCGACACCCTTGTTTTTACCCGATAACCGACAAGGTCAAATGTCAGTTATCTTGCCTGTGAAATTACATCCTCGCTGCTGACGGCAGCACTCATAATCAAGGATATATCTGCGATTGTGATTTCGCCGTCTGCGTTGACGTCTGCCGCTACTGCGGAGGCGTCGCCGAGCGTTGAGTGGTTGTTTATGCTCTTGTCTATCGCAAATGCGTCGAATGCATCAATCGCACCGTCTCCGTTAATATCTCCGAAGTAAACGTATGAGTAGGTTTCATAAACCTTTTTCTCCTTATCCTTCAGGAGAATTGAAGCGCCCGTTGACAATACGCCGTTAGCGTTAGCGGTAACCTCAACCAAGCCGAGCTCTGCGGTCAGGCAGTCGGCAAGTACCGTGCCGGATTTCAGCGTGTCAACTCCGTAAACGAAGCCTGCGAAGTTTTCCGTACCCAATGCCTTGTCGATTTTAGCACCTAATTGAGTGCCTGTAGCCGTCAACTTGAGCACAGGCGGAATATACTGCGTTTTCGGGAATTTGTAAGCGCCCTTTGCTTCGGTTGTGCTCAGGGGTGTTGCGACGTCGCTTAATTTGAGAGTGAACGCCGTGTTGTCTATTCGTCCGTCCTCTGCTTCGGCGGAGAGCATTACATATGCGCTGTAATCCTTACCGCCTAAGAATTTTCCGTCGTCGGCAAGACCGTTGCCTGCGGTACAGGTTTCGCCCTCATCCCATTTTCCGTTTCCGTTCTTGTCAATGAACCAAACAAGACCCGAAGCGTACATTTTATCCGTGGTAGCACCCTTTGAGTCCGTTCCGATTACGGTAAGGTCATCTGTCGTCGCAGGGGTTTCGTCGGTTGTGGGTGCCGTAAGTCCCGATACCGTACCGTTTACGAATGCAGGTCTCGGGTCGGCTGTTACATAGTAGGTTGCCGTTATGTCGGAAGCATTGTAATATCCGCTGCTTGTGCCGTTATCATCTATAAGCTGTACCTCTCTGCCGTTGATTATCAGCTTAACATCAGGGGCGAAGTAGTAGGTCTTGCCGTCCTGTCCCGTTTTGCCTGCCAAAAGCCTGAGAGAGTGAGCGTAGGTCGCCGCTTCGTAACGTGTGTTTTCAAGGTTTGTGCGGCTGATTTTCGGATAGCCGTCTGCACCTGTTTCGTAAAGAATGTTCGAAAATTCAAGACCGTAGTTATTGTTTGAAGCCTCCCCCTCTGCGAGCGGCGTAAAGGGAGTACCGCCGCCCACAAGCGGAGTTTTGAGCTTATAGTTTATACTGCGATAGAGACTGATTAAATCATGACCGTCTACCGTTTTTTCGCCCATCATTGTAATTATGCGAGCGTTATTCATATTGATAGGATGGTAGGCTGTGCCTATCTTTTGAAGCTCGTCGTCGCTTTCGGGGATTTCTCCGCCGTAACGAAGGTCGCCCTCCTTCGGCTCGTCTGTTTCAACAGCAACCGTGTCGATATACACAGCCGACGGATCACGCAGGCAGGGGAGATCCTCTGTGATTGAAATACCGCAGTTGTGAGCCTGATACGCTTCCTCCGTGTCATACTTAGGTACATAGTAGTGTCCGTTGTAGTTCAAAGCGAAATAGCCTTGATTTGCGGCGGTGTTCATATCGGTTGAGTCTACTCGGGTAATTTTAAGCTTCATATCGTTAGTGATATAGTAATCACCGGATACCGTAGCTTCCTTGAGCTGGAACTGATAGCCTTTTTTCGGGGTCAGCTCATAGTAAATGCGATAGTTGTCGTTGTATGCAACCTTATCATCATAAACGCTGCCGACAGAGTTGTTGCTTCCGTCTCTTGTGCCCTTTGAAACGAGCTTGCTTGTCAAATAGGTTGAGCCGTCAAGCCATTCGCCGTTGGCACAGCGTACCTTTGTAATGTTCAGCTGAACGTCCTTGTAGGTTTTACCGAGTTGATTATACCAGTCGGGGCCGCTGAATTGTACCTCTGCTATGGGAACAACTACCTTTAGATAACGGGTGTAGCTTACTTCCTCCGTACCGATTTTGCCCTTGTGGGTCATTGTTATTGTAACGGTACCGGGGCGTTTTGCGGTAACAACGCCGCCTGAGTCAACGGTTGCAATGTTCGTGTTGCTTGATGACCATGTGGTAGTAACATTTTTGTTTGGAAGATTTGCGTCTGTCGGTGTGTAAATCTTGTTGAGCCTCATCTTGTTGGTTGAGGTGTCCATAACAACCTTTGGCGCATCGTCAACCGTGGTGCCCTTGCCGTTGGTAGCATTTTTACCGTCCGCCGTAATATCCATACCTGTTATACGCTTCTCTACGGTTATCGTGAAAGGCGTACCCTTGACGGAGTAGCTTGTATCTTCAACCTCTGCATAGGGAACAAAGGTGTATTTACCCGTAGGAATCTTATCCCCTTGAAGCAGGAAGATTGACCACGTGTTTAGCTTTTGAACGGATGCGTCTTTATTTTTTGTAAATTTTGTCGCAGGGAAGGATATGCGAATTCCGCCGTCGGGAAGAACCTGCGCAGACGAGTGATTTCTGAATTTCTCATAAGCCTCTGCGGGAACGTTACCCTCATATATGATAAGAGATGCGTGCCAACGCTTGCCCCAATCGGCACCGTCGAAGTTCGGCATAATTGATACGGTAGCGGCGTTTGCTTTTGTATTTTCCATTTCCGTTCTGTCAACCGTTGCCGTGATTTTATGCGTTGCGCCGTAGTCCTTGCCGACAAAGGTGAATGCCTGCGGAGAATACCACCACTGACCGTTGTAATAAATCTTTGCACGGTAAGCGCCCGAGCGACCGTCTGTAAGTTTAAGCTCGCCTGTGGACATTTTGCTGACACCGCTTATACCGCTGTTGGCATTAACCCACTTGCCCTGTGTGCTGTTCCACATTTCCCACGATATATTCGAGCCTGAAAGACCTGCCGAAGCAAGCTCTTCGGAGCTGACGGCTCTCAATCGATGTTCGTGGTAGCTTATAGTGTCGTATGTGTCGCCGGGTTGTAATGAATATGTCCAGTCTCCGCTTGGTAAGCCTAATCTGATTCGAGGCATAACGAATATGTTTTGTCGGGCAGTAAATTCCTGCTTGAAGCCGAAAGCGTCATTACCTTGCAAGCGAGCGACAATAGTTTGCTTACCTGTCGGCAAATTACCGAAGGAAACTGTATCAAAGGTTGAGGAATACCTACACTCTTCCATTAAAACATTACCTGCCGAGCTGTTGGGCAATTCGTATCCGTATGTGATTGACCGATTTAGCAGGTACGGCAATATGCCGTTTGTCTCCGACGGTGTAACATTAACGCTGAAGGTTGTGCCCGATATGTCCTGCTGTGCGGATATACCGAAGTCAAGACCCGACAGGTCGGGAGCTGCGCCGAAGTTCATTTCGGCAGTTCGGGTTATCGCCATCTGCGTTGTGTAGCCACGCCAAATTTCGTAAATTGTCAGGCGGAGCACATACAATTCGCCGTTTGTGAGCTTTAAGTCGTCCGTGCCGTTGACAGCCTTAAATTTACGCATATCAATCGACTTTTCCAAGCCTGCATAGCTTGAGGCTTGAGAGGACTGATGGTTACTTACCGCTGTTTTGCCGTTTTTGTCAAAAATCTGCCATTCGGAAAGTATCGAATAGTCCGTATTGTTGTTGTAATCCTGAAGCAATTCGTTTTCATAGCCGCTGTAATGCGGTGTGAAGCCGTCCTTGATGCTTACACGTCTTTCCTCGGCTGTAACGAGGTTGGTAGTGTCGGTTGAGAACGTTGACCAACCGGGGTCCTGCAGCTGCAAGCCGACATTTGCAGGTGTATCTGCCGGCGTAACGGTTGCGTACTGATGAACTCTGCGTCCGGCAAAATTCTCTTCATAAGGGTCTGATTGTGTGATTTTTACGTTGCCTACAACAAGTTCACTTAAATTTCCGCTGATTGCCATACCGTATTGGCCGTATCTATATCTTTCCGTGTCGGAGGAGGTGAAATCTGCTTCACGGTCAATCTTTTTTGTGTCGATTTCCACACTGCGAATAAAAACGTTTTTTGCTCTGGAACATGCTATACCGTGTGCACCGCCCGAACCCTGTATATATGCGTCATTGATAATAAGGGTTGAATCATCGTCGGCGTAAATGGCAGAGTAATCTTTGCCTCTTCCGTAGAATTCGCCGCCGTTGATTATGGCTGTACCGCTTCCGTTAATCTTGACTGCATGTCCGACAATTTGGTGGCGGATATTTCCTGTGTATTTGTCATCCTCCGAATACCATTTGCCGTAAATTTCCTTTGAACGGCCTGCCTCAAGCTCACCGCCGTTGACCACAAGCTTTCCGCCATTATTAACAGTTATGAGAGTTCGCGGGATTCTGTCATCCTTGCTGGTAAGCTTGCCCTCATAATGAATGTAACCGCCCTTGCCTGCGGAGTCGTAAATATAAAGCTCCGCACCCTCTTCTATGGTTATGAAAGGGTGGTACCAAGAGTAATCGCTTTTGTCAACACCGTAAACCAATGAATGACCGTTCAGGTCGAGGTGCTTAACGCCTTTAACGGTTATATTCAATTTGTAATCGTCGTCGCCGACATATTTCAAGTTACTTGTGAGCTTCAAATATTGGGTGTCGGGTTGTCTTAAAAATGTTTGTAAAACACCGAGTCCGAAATAGTTTCCGTCCTTGTTGCTTACTGACGTCCAATTCGGAGACGGGTTATAGCTTGCCGCTTGTGTCGGTATAATTGAAAGCGGAAGCATACCGATAAGCATAATAAGCGTCAGCAACACGCTAATTATTTTTTTGCTTGCACTTTTAGGTTTCATCTCGATTCCTCCCTTTAGTGTGAAATGAACTGTAATTTTGTAAACCTTTTACATGGCGTACACTTGATCCATTAAGTATTCCGCCGTCATAGAGCCGTAGAAAAACTGGTCGATTATGCCGTTTTTCTTTGCGTCTCTGATTGCCTTTGCCGTCTGCTTCTCGGTGTTCGAGTCAACGATAAGAGCAATCTTACATTCGGGACACTCCGAGAGCACCGTTTCCCGAAGCTTCAACCGTTCGCTTAATCGCCACGGAGGGTAGCCCGTAACCTCCATTATCAGTACCTCGGGCTTATACAGCCTGCAAAGCTCTGCCGTATCATCGGGGGTTTCGGCACTTACGACCTCAATGTCGTAATCTGAATTTTCAAAGGCGGTCGCAACCGCATCGGCAAACAGGAAGTTCTGCATATCTACTATAATTTTCTGCATCGCACTACCCTCCCTTCGATGGCAAATAAGTATATTCCTGCAACTTTATTGTATCAAATAAAAAAGGCTCTGTCTGTCCTCAAAAGTGAGGACAAATGAGCCTGTAATTGTAAACAAATTGTGAACACGCAGTCTTGACTGCCGTTTTTTATATTTCCTGTGAGGGGTCAAGCTGATTTCTCGGCACGATAAGCCTTTTGCTGACGGCGGCAATAACCAAGCGGTTGCGGCTTTCATAGCCCGTTTTCGTAAGCATACGGTTTATATAGGTACGTACCGACGACTCCGCAATATTCAGCTTTTCGGCAATTTCCGCATTGCTGTTGCCCTCGCACAGTAAACGCAGGGTTTCAAGCTCCTGATCGGATAAATCGCACGAAAGCGCACGCCCGAGCTGAACGTGGGGCGTACTGTCGGGCCAATATTCCTTGCCCGCAAGAGTACCCTCGATAACGCTTACCAAATCCTCCGAGGGTGCGTCCTTGTACCAAAAGCTGTCTGCGCCGATTTGCTTCGCCCTGTCAAGAAATCTCCCCTCGAGCATAGAAGTAACCATAACGACTTTTATGCTCGGATGGCTTTTTTTAATTTTCTCTGCGGCGGCAAGACCGTCCGAGTCTCGCTCCGTGCAAATATCCATAAGCACAAGCGCAATATCGCCCTCGTCACATTTTTGGGGTGCTGTTTCGGCGCAGGTCAACGCACACGCAACCTCGCAATCGGCACATTTTTCAACGCAGGAAATAAGATAGCTCCTTGCAAGTGCCTGATCCTCGACTATCAATACCTTTTTCATAAATACCCCCTATGATATTTACAGCTTCGGCACGCCTATACGCAGTACAAAGTCGGGTAAGCTCTGCACACGCATATATCCGCCCGTTTTTTCGACCTTGCGGCGCAGGTTTGTAAGTCCTCCGCCCTCGACAATCTCCTTTTCGGGAGGTATGCCGTCATTTCTGATTGAAATAATATAATAATTTTCGCTTTGCGTTACGGTTATATGAAGCTCCGTCGCTTTCGCATACTGCACGGCATTGTTCAACGTTACGACTATTGCGGAATACAAAATATCCGAATATTCGTCGGGCAATTTCACGCCGTCGGCTCTCAATTTAATGCCGCTTTTTTCAGCCTGCGATAAAAGTCGCTCCTTTGCGGTCATTTTACTCATATTGCGAAAGGCGATACTGTGCTCCCACTCGCTTATAATCTGCTCACGGGATACGCTTTTGAGATTTCCGCCGACATACTGCTTTGTAACGGTAAGGCAAGCGGCAAGGCTGTCGTGCAAGGCTGATTTTGCCGAAAGCCGTTCCTTTTCACGTGCAACTGCCTGCGCATTTTCGGACAACTCGGCGAGCTCCATTGCATCTTTTCGCAACTGCTTGTTTTCCTGCTCCTGCATGAGCAACGCATTGTGAAGCTCCGTAACGTCAGCCGCCATAAGACGGATATATGAGGTTCCCTTGCCGTCGGTAACAACGCTTTTTTCAAACTGCCACACCGTTTTGTCGGGGAAAATATAGGTGCTTTCCGTGCGTTCTGTCGGCGTAACGCCCGTCGGCGGAGAATTCAAAGCCATTTCCATTTCGCCGAGATATTGCAAATCGCTTCCGAGCAAATATCGGCTCAGGCGGTACATCTGCAAATTGCACAAAACGGGAATACCCTTTGTATTGAAAAAGCAAACGGCAAGCGGCAGCCTGTCAAAGCCCTCTTTTACTGCATTTCGGCGCAGTAACTTTATTTTAGGCATCACTGTCACCTCCGTAACGTACTGTTATAAGCCACGAGCCGTCCTCAAAAACAACAGAGCAACGCTCGGAGATAAATTCGGAAAAATCGGTATCACATTCAACCGACAATCGCATTTCGCCGTCAAAAACGGTAATTACAATCGACTGCAAGCCGTCAAGAGCCTTTTCAATGACGTTTTCCAAAAATTCATAGAAGAAAATTGCGGCGTCGCAACTCATAGGCTTTGTCATCTGATATATAGCCGCCGCCTGTGCGCCATAGAAGCTCAAAGCTCGCACAGTTTCATCAAACGTGAGGCGTATTTCCTGCTTCGGAAGCAGTTCATACTCTGCACCGAGGAAATTCAGGTTTGCAAATCGCTTGATATATGAGCCGATAACGGTAATTTTTTTGAAAAGCTGTGTCGCCTCTGTCTCGTCTGCGGTTTTACAGCTTTCAAGCATAGCACTCAAGGAGTCGCTCTGCTTTTTCGTCTTAATTTCAAGCATGTCGTATATTCGGTTTTTCTCACGAAGCTCGTTCAGCTCCTTTTTTACACGGTACGCCTTTTCGAGAGCCTTTTTATTTTCCTCAAGCTCTCCCCGTGTAACGTCAAGCCTTTTTCGCAACGCCATAAGCCTGCCGACGTCCGTTTGCCAAACAACGTATCCGCCGCTTATTTTTGCGGAGGAGACACGCATATTTCCGTGATATATAACGGGCTTTTCGAGGATGGGAGGCTCTGCGATATTTTCTGCGCTGTCGGAGCGTAAAATGATATTGCCGTCGCTGTCGGCTATGTAGCAGCCTATTCCCGAAATGCGGAACAGCTCATCATAGTTGTCGTTCGACTGTATCATTCTGCATTGAATACAGCTTTCGTAAATCGCCGCATATAAAAGGCAAAAGGTTACGTTCATATCTCCGAGCCAACGGCGTATAAACTCAAAGCCTAACAGGTATAAAAGACCGTACATAACAATTGCACAGCCGAACAAAAACGGAGTCAGCCGCCTTTTGTCGCCGTAGGGAATACGGCTTTTCTTGAACAGGCAGGTCAATGTAAAGGTCATACAGCCGACTATCCACACAAGACAGGCATAGTAAATCGGTTGGTGAGTAAAGCCGTTGCTCGGATTACTCGGAGCACCGTTGAATGCAAATACAAATTGGTGCAGGTCGTTTGTAATGACAAATAAGAAAAGCACCGACGGGATAATCGCAAGCATACCCGTTCTTTTCGTAAGACGGTAGTTTTCGGATTTTCCCAACGTCATGGCGATAAACACTCCGAACAGCGGAATAAAAAGCATGGGAAGATAATAAAGATACCATAAATATCTTGATGCGGTGGGATCGCTGACAAGCTCATATTTCACGGTGCGTAAGGATAGCCAAATAATAATAAGCGCAGAAATCATACGCAGATAATGAAGCACCTGCTTTTGAATTATGCGCCTGTCAAGAGAAAAGCCCCATGCGGAAAACAGCAGAAAATAAAGCCCTGCACGGATAAAATTGTATTCTTTGCCGCCGATATCGAGCCGTGCAAGTGTACGGCAGCCGTAAGCCGTCGCAATAATCGCAAAAACGAATATCGCACAAAGTATTTGCTTTCTGCTTCGCTTCACGGGGTAACGCCTCGCTTCCTCATAACGCTTTTTGCTCGAAAATTCAATATAGAACGAAATAAAATGGAATATCTTATTTTTAGTCTATCATAAAGCACGCCTTTGCGCAACTTTTTGTTTAAGCCTGCTTTGATAAAATTATAGCGTTTTGTATGCTGTGAAATCAAAAAATTGCTTGATTTTTTATTTCTTATATGATATTGTTAGTATACATACCAATACAATTACTAAGAGGTGCTATAATTGAGAAGAAACAGCAGTGAGACAAAGAGAAAAATCCTGACCGCATGCGTCCGTCTTTTTTTGGAGCAGGGGTATAAGAATACCTCGGTCAGCCAAATCGTTGACGAAGCAGGCGTTGCAAGGGGAAGCTATCTGAATTTGTTCCCGACTAAGGACAAAATTTTGCTTGATTTAGTCGAAACAATGTTCGGAGGTCAGTTCAGCGTGGCAAGGAGCATTGCGGATCAAAATTTGCCGCCCGTTTTTGCTTATGCGGTGGAAACCTCTCTCCAGCTAACTCTCACGGAGCTGAATGAAAATCTGAGAGAAATATATATTGAGGCTTATTCGGTACCCGACACGGCGGAATATATTTATTTGAGCACTACGGCGGAATTAAAGCAGATATTCGGCGCAAATTTCCCCGATTACAGCGACAGCGACTTTTATGAAATGGAAATAGGCACGGCAGGACTTATGCGTAACTATATGTCTCGCAAATGCGATATTCATTTCCCGTTGGAGCGCAAGCTCAACAGATTTTTAACGGCGGCAATGCGTGTGTATCTTGTGCCGAAGGAGGAGCAGGAAAGGGTGCTCGCTTTTATCGGCTCGATTGATATTCAGGAGCTTGCTCTTACGGTTATGCATAAGCTGTTTGCCATGCTTGAAATGAAATATGATTTTAAGCTGTCTACGGACGGCGAAACGGAGAAAAGAATATGAAAACAGGAAAAAAACTGCTCATAGGTATGCTTTTGGTGCTTTTCATCGTTTTTGTCGCAGGATGCGGCAAAGCGGCAAAAACCGACGCCGCTGCACTGCCGGAGGTGCGGAACAACGGCACGGCGATCCAATGGAGATACCCCGCTGAAGAAGAATGGCGCGACCTTGTGGCGCTTTCCGAGCTGCGAGGTGCTGCCGGAGAAAATGGGAAGAACGGCACCGACGGAAAGAACGGTCTTGACGGAAAAAACGGTCTTGACGGAAAAAACGGCACCGACGGAAAAAACGGCACCGACGGAAAAAACGGTATTGACGGCAAAGACGGCATTAACGGCACCGACGGAAAAGACGGTACAAACGGAAAGGACGGCATAGACGGAAAGGACGGCATAGACGGTAAAGACGGAGCAGACGGCAAGGACGGAGCAGACGGCAAGGACGGAGCAGACGGCATTAACGCCAAAAACATAGAGGTGCAGCGAGCCGAATCCTACATACAGTGGCGTTACGAGGGCGACGAGTGGCAAAATCTTGTTGCGATAGCCGATATAGAGGGCCCCGCCGGACAGAACGGAACGGACGGTGCAAACGGAAAAACTCCGGAATTCCGTGTAAATGAAAACATCCTGCAATGGCGTTATGTCGGCGACGAAATATGGCTGAACCTTTACGACCTTTCGGTTTTGAAAGGTCTTGACGGTAAAGACGGAGCCGACGGCAAGGACGGAACAAACGGGCAAAACGGCTCTGACGGCAAAGACGGGAAAACACCTTTTATCGGCGAAAACGGCAACTGGTGGATCGGAGAAATCGACACCGGCATCAAGGCGGCGGGTACCGACGGAAAAGACGGTATAAACGGAATTGACGGTACAAATGGTAAGGAAATTGAAATCCAAAAGACCGATTTGTATATTCAATGGCGTTACAAGGGCGGCGAGTGGCAAAACCTTGTGGCTCTCGCAGATATTTTAGGTCCCTCCGGACAAAACGGCACAAACGGCGAAGACGGTAGAACTCCCGAATTTCGGGTAAATGGCAATCAGCTGCAATGGCGATACGAAGGCGAGACCATTTGGCTGAATCTGTATGATTTATCCGCATTGAAAGGTGCAGACGGCAAAGACGGATCATGCGCCGGATATTTTGCAGCAAACGGCAGAGTATACAGTTGGGGAACACCGCTTCCGTTCAATGTAAAAAAAGAAAGCGGAGATTTGATCTCCTATGACTCATCAAGCAAAACAATCACCCTTTCAAAAGGTCACACATACAGTATGGTGTTCAGCGGAACGGTTATGATCAGCGCTAACGGTACGTATAAGTTGTGCGGTGCATCACTCATTGACGGATATAACAGTTCTGAAATGATGCTTGAGACGCGAACCTATGTGAGTATGATAGATGACGGTCAAAGTGCAAGACTTGGTATGTCGTATAACACTATATACCGTGCCGAAGAGGATATTGCTTTGACATTTCAATATACAAATATGCTCTTTCAGAATACCAATTTTACCGACAGTCAGTACAACATAACCATTATTGCTCTTGACTGAGCCGACCTACACGAAAACGGAGGTAATGCAAAATGAAGAAACGACTACTAAGCATCCTGCTCGCCTTTTGTATGATGATGAGCTTTGTACCGATTATGGCAAGTGCAATTGAGATTTACATTGACTTGACCATTGTCGGTCAGGCAAACTTAACGCTCGAGGTTGTGTCGGGCGACAGCATTGACAATATCAAGGAAAAAATTCGGGATAAAACTGGCTTTTCTCCCGATGCGCAAAGACTGTTTTTGGGCGAAAAAGAGCTTGAGAACGGGCGCACGCTGGCAGATTACAATATTCATAAGGGAAGCACGCTGAGTTTGCGTTTGCAAAAGACGATACAGCTTGGCACAGACGCACTGAATAAAACTGTAAACAGGGCGAGCGCACCGACCGTGTATTTCGGGAAAAATCAAGATAATAATCCCGCTGCATGGCGAGTTATCGGCTATGACGGAAACGGTGTTGCCGGCGCACAAGGGGATATGACCCTGCTTGCAGCGGGCAGCATGGGAGAAGCTGTGTTTGACAACGATTGCTCTAGCAACGAATATGCACCGAGTGATTTGAAAACCGCAATAGACGCGCTTGCCGGAAAGCTGACGACAAAAGAAAATGCTGCCGTAAAGAAACGGACGCTTACAAGCGGAAGTCACAACGGAGAAAATACCGACTGTGTAGCAGGAGGGCAGGTGGATAACGCTGTATTCTGGCCGCTTTCCTCAAAAGAGGCAAATGCGGTAAAAGAGGATTTGCGTGTCGTGGATCCCGAGCATCCGACTTGGGCGACAAGCCATTGGTGGCTGCGCTCCCCCGGCTCCCATGCTTATTATGTCGCCGTCGTGGATCCTGATGGTTCTGTCCACTACTCTGGGTACACTATCCGCATCTACCGAACGCGGGGTGTGCGTCCCGCTTTTAACCTAAATCTGAACTCTGTCCTCTTCACATCCGCCACCGTGGGCGGAAAGCCCGACGGAGGGCTGACCCCGATTCCCGAATACAGCGGCAACGAATGGAAGCTGACGCTTTTAGATAGTAGCCGCAGTTTTGCCGTAACGGAAAAAACTGCCGATGCCGCCCCCGACGATACCGTTACGCTGAATTACAAAGGGGCGACCACAGGGATAAATGAATATATCTCCGCCATCATTGCGGATAGCAGCGGCGCACAGTATTACGGCAGAGTAGCACAGCCTACTGCCGAAAGCGGAACGGTTGAAATCAAAATCCCGTCTGACATTGCGCCGGGCGACTATACCCTCAAGGTGTTCAGCGAGCAGTGCAACGGCGATTATAATACCGATTACGCAAGTAATTTCACAGACATTGCGCTGACGGTTGAAAAGCCGGTTGACGAGCAGTTTACCCTCGCCTCAGGTGGCAGATACTATTTTGACCTGTCGGCGATGAACATTCCCGGAACGGTAAACAGCAATCTACCGGACAGCACCCTACATTATGTGCCTTTTACCTATGCAGGCACGGTGGATGCCTACAAGCTCACATCGGAGATGGCAACCACCGAGGAGTATGCACAGAAGAATAAATATCCCCACAGCCTGTTCGTGGCGGATTATGCCGTAACGAATGATGTAAGCTGGGATGCCCTGAATACCGCAGATCTGATTTTCGGCAAGGACTATGTCGCCGGCGGCGTGGACTATACCCTGCGCGCACCGTCTGTGGGAAGTAACTATACAGGTTCGGGCAATTCCGAACGCGGCGTGCCCCAAAGCAACGAATGGGACACGATGCTGAATAAGAACAGCGGATATATCCAAAACTGGAATGATATGTATTTGTATTTGTGGGGACAGGATACTGTTTCTCGCAACGCGTCGCGCCGTGCGGTTCGCGGGTGCGCTTCGCCCCGCTTCTGGATCAACTGCGATGCTACGTACTCCGACCCGAGCGTCGGTTTCCGCCCCGTCCTTGAAGTCCTGAACCCTGACACACTGGGTTCTGACGGACTGAAGGTCGTTACCCTTGACCTTGGCGGCGGAACGCTCGGCGGCAGCTCCGATGCTATTCACATCATCGTGAAAAACGGCAGCGCATTTACCGCCCCTGCGTCCGACGGCCTGACCCGCCCGGACGGAAATACAGGCAGCTACTTCATGTGGCTTGACGGCAATGGCAAATCCTACGAGCCCGGCGACAGCGTTCCTGCTGATGTGACGGAACTGACGGTGCAGTGGACAGCCCCGACCTATACCGTAACCCTGCACGCAAACGGCGGCACGATCAACAGCGGCAATGTCACCGAATACACCTACGGCGTGGGCGCAACACTCCTGATAGCCGATGATATGACCTATACAGGCCACACGTTCAAGGGCTGGTATGACAACGAAAATCTGACCGGCTATCCTGTTACGGCAATCGGCGACACCGAAACGGGTAATAAAGAGTATTGGGCGAAGTGGGAGATCAATCAATATACCATCACAGTCAAACCCGAAAACGGCAAAGCGGATATTACCATAACGCAGGATTACGGCACACCAATTACCGCTCCTGCCGACCCGACAAGAGAGGGCTACACCTTTATCGGCTGGGATACGGAAATTCCCACGACCATGCCCGCCGAGGATATGACTGTCACGGCGCAGTGGAAAGACAGCGAAAAGCCCACGGGTGAAATTATCATAGGTACAAATAAATGGCATAGCTTTTTGAATAAGCTTACCCTCGGACTGTTCTTTAAGGACACTCAAGAGGTAACGATAAACGCTTCCGATAACAGCGGAATGGTGTTTGTATCATATTTGATAACGAATCAGGAGCTCTCCGAAGAGGAATTAGGCTCTCTTGTGTACCGTGCGTATGATGAGCCGTTTTTAATAGAGCCTAACGGAGAATATATTGTTTATGCAATGCTTGTTGATGCGAGCCTTAATATAACATATCTTCGTTCCGACCGTATAACGCTTGACAACGTTCAGCCTGTAATCGGCGGCATTGAGGACGGCAAGACATATTGCGATGCGCAGACGGTTACAATTAACGAGAAGTATATAGATACGGTTACCGTAAACGGCACGCCGGTCAAGCTTGACGAGAACAACAGCTTTATTCTTCCTGCGGCAGACGGCGAGCAGAAAATCGTTGCTGCCGACAAAGCAGGCAATATTTCCGAAATGACCGTAACGGTTCATGACGGGCACACCTTTGGCGATTGGAAAGCTGACGGCGACGGCACGCATAGCCGTGAATGTACCGTAGACGGCTGCAAGGGTATTGAAACAATGGCTTGCTCGGGCGGAAATGCAACCTGCACCGAAAAGGCGATTTGCGAGGTTTGCGGCAAAGCTTACGGCGAGCTTGACCCGAATAACCACGCCGACTTAAATCATATCTCCGCAAAGGCGGCGACCGAGGATACCGAGGGCAATATCGAGTATTGGTATTGCGGCGGTTGTGATAAATATTACAGCGACAAAGACGGTATAAACGAAATTAAAAAAGCCGACACGGTAACGGCAAGAATTAAAGGCAATTTCAAATCCCCCCGAACAGGCAACGCAAGCGATCTCGCTTTATGGATTTCCCTGCTGTTTGTCAGCGGCGGTGCGGCTGTCGGCATAACGCTTGTCGGCAGGAAGAAAAAGCGGGCTGAATAATTAAAAATTTTGACTTCCTCTCGCTTTGAGCAAGAAAAAGCGTCGTAGAAAGGCTGAATGTTAATAAGGCAGTTTTGCTTCAAAACAACATCTTTTTGCGCAATAATTCGTTAAACCCCGCAGATATGCGTTAGCATTATCTGCGGGGTTTGCCTTTTCTTGCATCAAAAATATATTATTTTGAAGTGCGTTGCAGTTTCGTAGCTATAAAAATTCTTTTATGCCGAAGCCGAGAAATGAAGCAAGGCTGTCGCCTTGCGAGGCTTTTTGGCAAAAGCATAATGGATTTTTATGCGAGAAACCAATACTTCCTTATGAACACTCAGCCAATACGACGCTTTTTTCGTTATATATTTATTCGCAGCTTTTATTTTTCCATAAGAGCGACCATTACCGCCTTTTGAGCGTGAAGTCGGTTTTCCGCCTCGTCGAATATCTCGTTTGCGTGCGCTTCAAACACCTCGGCGGTTATTTCCTCGCCACGGTGAGCAGGCAAGCAATGCTGAACCATACAACCGCTGTTTGCAGCCGAGAGCAATTGCTCGTTGACTTGATATTTTCCGCCGAACACGGCTTTACGCTGTTCCGATTCGCCCTCTTGTCCCATAGAAGCCCAAACGTCCGTGAAAATAACGTCTGCACCCTCGGCAGCGTCCATAGGCTCCGTGAACAGTGAAAATTCTGCGTGCTTTTCGGCAAAGTCGAGCACTCGGCTGTCGGGCTTGTAGCCGTCGGGGCAAGCAACCGATACCGTCATACCCGTTTTGAGTCCGCCGACGATAAGCGAATTTGCCATATTGTTGCCGTCTCCGATATAGCACATTTTAAGTCCGTCAAGATGACCCTTGTGTTCACGCACGGTCATTAAATCCGCAAGCACCTGACACGGATGGCAAAAATCGGTAAGTCCGTTGATTATCGGAATAGAGCCGTACTCTGCAAGAGCCTCGACCTCTGATTGCTCAAAGGTTCTTATCATAATACCGTCGATATAGCGTGACAAAACTCTTGCGGTGTCCTGTATCGGCTCACCACGGCCGATTTGCAGGTCACGGTTTGAAAGGAAAAGTGCCTGACCGCCGAGCTGATACATACCTGTTTCAAAGGAAACCCTTGTTCTCGTTGAGGATTTCTGGAATATCATACCGAGAGTCTGACCCTCAAGCCTTTTGTGAGATATGCCGTGCTTGTTTTCATATTTAAGCTGGTCGGCAAGATTGAGAAGCTCCGATATTTCGTCGGGAGTGACGGATAAAAGACTTAATAAATGATTCATTGTAGTTTACTTTACCTTTCCTGCTACAAATTTGATATGCTTTTCTGCCTGTAGCCGAGCAGAAGCAATATATTTATTCGGCAAGGACGTTTTTAAGAATTTCAAGACCCTTGTCAATTTCATTTTTTGTTACGGTAAGCGGAGGGAGCATACGCAGCGACTGCTTAGCTGTTAAGATAAGAAGTCCCTTTTCGACACAGCGTGCTGCGACGTCGGCTGCCTTTTTCGTTTTCAGGTCAATGCCTATCATAAGGCCCATTCCACGCACCTCGGAAACGTCGTTAAAGGTAATAACCTTATTTTTTATGTATTCGCCCTTTTCACGGACGGATTTCAAAAATTCGTCATCAATGCGGTTGAGAATTTCAATCGCTCCTGCCAGAACAACGGGATTTCCGCCGAAGGTCGTGCCGTGTGTGCCTGCTGTCAGGGTGCTTCCGAATTTCTCCGCCGCAAGACACGCTCCGACAGGCAGTCCGCCGCCGAGCCCCTTTGCCGAGGTAAGCACGTCCGGCTTTACGCCGATATTTTCCCAAGCGTAGAGCTTGCCCGTTCTGCCGACGCCTGTCTGCACCTCGTCGAATATCAATATTATATCATTTTCGTCGCAAAGCTGTCTTATATATTTAATGTAATCGCTCGGAGTTATCAAAACTCCGCCCTCGCCTTGAATTACCTCTAAAATCACGGCGCAAACCGTACCGTCCAAAAGCTCGGAAAAAGCCTCTTTATTACCGACCTCGGCATATTTGAAGCCGTCAACAAACGGCATAAAAAACTTGTGATAGTGCTCCTGTCCCGTAGCGGTTATGGTCGCCATAGTTCTGCCGTGAAAGGAATTTACAAGCGAGATTATCGTGCTACGGTTTTCTCCGTATCGGTCATAGCTGTATTTTCGGGCGAGCTTTATGGCACACTCGTTTGCCTCTGCGCCCGAATTGCAAAAAAGCACCTTGTCAAATCCGCTTTTTTCACAGAGCAGTTTTGCCGCAACGGCAACAGTCTCATTGTAATAGAGATTTGACGTATGCTGAATTTTTTCTATCTGCTGTGTGACGGCATTTTTCCAGCCGTCATCGTTTACACCGAAAATATTTACGCCTATTCCCGAAGTAAAATCAATAATTTCTCTGCCGTCCGAAGCGGTCAGGGTTGCGTTTTTACCGCTTGCCAACGCAACGGGAAAGTGATTGTATGTAGGCATCAAGTATTTATCCGAAATACTTTTAATTTCATTAAAATCCATTTTATCAGTCCTTAAAACAGAATATTTTATCCGTGAAACATTGTGCCGAAGCCCTCGTCCGTAAACAGCTCCATAAGAATTGAATGGGGAATACGTCCGTCGATTATGTTCGTTTGAAGAACGCCTCTGCGGACTGCCTCGACGCAGCAATCAATTTTCGGAATCATACCGCCTGAAATAACACCTTGAGATTTGAGGGAGGGGATTTCGGAAACCTGAACATCATGAATTAAGGTCGATTCGTCCTCCTTATCCATCAACAGACCGCTTATGTCGGTCATAAGCAGCAGCTTTTCCGCATGGAGCGCAGCCGCCAAGGATGCTGCGGCGGTATCTGCGTTTATATTGTAAACCTCGCCGTTTTCGCCTGTTGCAACAGAGGAAATGACGGGAATGTACTTGTTTTCAAGAGTGTGGTTTATAACATCTGTGTTGATTTCGGTTATCTCGCCGACAAAGCCGATATCTGCTTTTGTGTATTTGCGAGCCTTAATCATATCGCCGTCAAGTCCGCAAAGGCCTATCGATTTTCCGCCGTGCTTTGAGATGAGCTGAACCAAATGCTTGTTTACCTTGCCGGCCAGCACCATTTGAACAACATCTATCGTCTCCTTGTCGGTGTAACGCAAGCCGTCAACGAAGCGGCTTTGCTTACCGATACGGTTGAGCATTTCCGATATTTCAGGTCCGCCGCCGTGAACGAGCACAACGTTTACGCCGACAGAGCGAAGAAGAACTATATCGGTCATTACGGCGTCACGGAGTTCTTCATTTATCATAGCATTTCCGCCGTATTTTATTACGACTGTTTTGTTTTGATATTTTTGAATGTAGGGTAACGCCTGAACAAGAATTTCAGAGCGTTCGGAATTTGATATATTTGATATTTCCATATTTTTCTCCTAAAGTACTAAGCTTTTCAGTAAGCATTAGGTGCGGTAATCGCCGTTGATTTTAACGTAATCGTATGTTAAATCACAGCCGTAAGCAGTTGCGCAGGAAGCTCCCGATTTCAAATCAACAAGAATATATACCTCGTCGCAGGACAAGACCTTTTTCGCAAGCTCTTCGGAAAAATCTATTCCCGAGCCGTCCTTGCAAACCTCGATTTCGCCGCCGTCGGAGCTGAATTTAACGTCAACCCTGTGAACATCTATATCTACGCCGCTGTAACCGAGAGCGCAGAGAATTCTGCCCCAGTTTGCATCCGAGCCGAACATTGCAGCCTTTACAAGTGATGAGCAAATAACCGCTTTTGCACAGGTTTTTGCGGTTTTAACATCGGAAGCACCCGTCACAACACATTCAACAAGCTTTGTTGCGCCCTCGCCGTCCTTTGCCATCAGCTTTACAAGCTTTTCGCAAATTGACGAAAGTGCCAAAGTAAACGTGCGGTAATCGTCGTTTTTCTCTGTTATTCTTTCATTTTCGCAAAGACCCGACGCCAAAATCGCCACCGTGTCATTTGTGGAGGTGTCGCCGTCTACCGAAAGCATATTAAAGCTGTCCGCAACGACCTCAAGGAGTGAGGTTTTGAGCATTTCCGAGGAAATATTCGCATCCGTGGTTATGAAAGCAAGCATTGTCGCCATATTCGGATGAATCATACCGCTTCCCTTTGAAATTGCGCCTATATGACAGGGCTTACCTCCGAGTGTGAATTCGCAGGCAAACTCCTTTTTTACGGTATCGGTGGTCATTATAGCGTTTGCCGCCGAGTCTGAGCCGTTTTTGTTAAGTCCCGAAACGAGCTCGTTTATACCGTTTTTTACAGGCTCTAAATCAAGAGGCTGTCCGATAACGCCGGTAGATGCGACTATTATATCGCTTTTTGAAATTCCGAGGGCATTGGCGGTAATTTCGCACATTCCCTCCGCTTTTTCAATTCCGTCTGCGTTGCAGGTGTTTGCAATTCCGCTGTTACAGACAACGGCTCTTGCCTTGCCGTCGCTTATATTGTTTTTTGTGACGGTTATCGGTGCTCCGCAAACAAGATTTTGAGTGTAAACCGCCGCAGTATCACATTCCTTTTCGCAGAAAATAAGTGCGAGGTCTTTTTTATCCTTGCTTTTGCGAATACCGCAATGTATTCCGTTTGCCGTAAAGCCTTTCGGCGCAGTAACGCCGCCGTCTGTGAATTTAATATCCATATATTTTTCCTTTTACTTATAAATCTAATTTATATTCGGGCGGTAAACCCATAACTATATTCATACATTCGAGAGCCGCACCCGAAGCGCCCTTTCCGAGGTTGTCATAGACGGCTGTCAAAAGTATTCTGTCGTCATTGCCTGATACGGCAATATCCATACTGTCAAGCTCTGCTTTTGAATTTGAAGCTATAAATCCGCCGTTGTCCACCGAGTCCTTGTATTTGACTATCGGCGAATTGTATTTTGCACGGTAAACCGATTTTATATCGTCAACGGTTTTTCCGCTGTTGAGCTGCGATTTGAATATCGGCACGGTAACAAGCATACCGCTGTAATAATCGCATATGTACGGACAAAATATCGGTGTAACGGAAAGGCCCGAAATTTTTTTCATTTCCTTTAGGTGCTTATGCTCCTGAGTTAAAGCATATTCCCTCGGAGAACAAAGCTCTAAGGGAATTTCGTCATTTTCATAAAGCGCTATGCCTTTTTTTCCTGCTCCGCTATAGCCTGACATTGCGTGACAATAAAAATTGCAATCGGGGGAGACAATGTTGTTGTCAATCAGCGGCTTTACAAGTGCGATAAATCCGCTTGCGTAGCAGCCGGGGGAGGCAATGCGCTTTGACGAGGATATTTTTTCAAAGCCGTTTTCGAATATTTCAGGGAAGCCGTAAGTCCAACCGTCGCTTGTTCTGTGTGCGGTCGAGGTGTCGATTATAACCGTGTCGCAGTCCGAAGCAAGATCAGCCGCTTCAATCGCCGCAGCGTCGGGGAGACAAAGAAACGCAATATCCGCATCGCAGATTGCCTGCTTTCTTGCGGCTGCGTCCTTTCTAAGCTCGTCGGGGACGGTTATAAGCTCAATGTCATCTCTTTTTTTAAGTCGGTCAAATATTTTTAAGCCCGTAGTGCCTTGGCTTCCGTCAATAAATACTTTTGTCATATTTTTATTCCTTTAACAGCTGTTTGATTTTTTTTGCCTCTTTAAGCACATTCTGCGGTGCAGGTCCGCCGAGAGAGGTTCTGCCGTTTACGCATTTGTCGAGGTTTATCGCCTCGTAAACGCCGTTGTCGAACAGGTTGCAGATTTTCTGATATTCCTCTAACGGGAGCGTTTCGAGAGTTAAGCCCTTTTTGATACACAGAGCCACGATTTCGCCCGTTGCCTTATATGCGTCACGGAACGGTAAGCCCTTGCCGACAAGATAATCGGCACAATCGGTGGCGTTAATAAATCCGCCTGCCGCAGCCTTACGCATATTTTCGGGCAGAGCCGTCATGGTGTCGAGCATGGGGATAAAGGTTGTAAGGCAGATTTTTACGGTGTCGAAGGCGTCAAAGATTGCCTCCTTATCCTCCTGCATATCTTTGTTATACGCAAGAGGCAAGCCCTTCATCATTGTAAGAAGTGTTGTCAAATCACCGAAAACACGACCTGTTTTACCACGGATAAGCTCTGTAATATCGGGGTTTTTCTTTTGCGGCATTATTGACGAGCCCGTAGAAAAAGCGTCGTCAAGCTCTACAAATTTGAATTCCCATGAGCACCAGAGAATTATCTCCTCGGAAAAACGTGAGAGGTGCACCATAAGTATCGACAGCACCGACGCAAGCTCCATACAAAAATCCCTGTCCGATACGCCGTCGAGCGAATTTGACATAGGAGCCGTGAAGCCGAGAGCCTCCGAGGTCATATTTCTGTCAATATTATATGTTGTTCCGGCAAGCGCACAAGAGCCGAGGGGGCAGTAGTTCATTCTTGCTTTTGCGTCTTTCAAACGGTCACGGTCACGAAGCAGCATTTCCGCATACGCCAAAAGATGATGTCCGAAGGTTATCGGCTGTGCACGCTGCATATGCGTATATCCCGGCATAACGGCGTCGGAATATTTTTCGGCTTTTTCGCAAAGAACCTTTATCAAATCCGTTATCAACGCATATACGCTGTCACATTCCTTGCGAAGATAAAGCCTTATATCAAGCGCAACCTGATCGTTCCTGCTGCGTGCGGTGTGAAGTCTTTTTCCTGCCGAGCCGATACGTTTTGTAAGCTCTCCCTCAACAAATGTGTGAATGTCCTCTGAATTCGGGTCGATTTCCAAAGCACCGCTTTCAATTTCGGACTTTATGGCATTTAATCCGTCAACGATTTTAGCGAGGTCGTCGGGTGAGATTATGCCCTGAGCGCAAAGCATAGACGAATGTGCTATGCTGCCTTCTATGTCCTCTTTATACATTCTGCTGTCGAATGCGATTGATGAATTAAAGTCATTTGTTTTGGGATCTAAAGTTTTTTGAAATCTACCCTGCCAAAGCTGCATTTTATTACTCCTGTCACGCCTTTATTTACTGAATTTGCGATTATTTATTTCTTTCGTTATCAAGCAACGCCTTGACTTTAATCGGAAGTCCGAAGAGGTTGATGAAGCCGGTAGCGTCCGTCTGGTCGTATGCGCCGCCGTCATCGCCGAACGAAGCAACATTTTCGTCATAGAGAGTGTACGGTGAGGTTACGCCTGCGTTGATGATGTTGCCTTTATAAAGCTTGAGCTTAACGTCGCCCGTTACCGTCTGCTGAGTGCTGTCAACAAAAGCCGAAAGAGCTTCACGCAAGGGGGTAAACCATTTTCCGTCATATACAAGCTCGCCGTATTTTTGCGCAACAAGCTTTTTGTAATGAGCTGTATCACGGTCGAGAGTTATCATCTCAAGAAGCTCATGAGCCTTATAGAGAATAGCTCCGCCGGGGGTTTCATATACGCCACGTGATTTCATACCGACAAGACGGTTTTCGACAATGTCAAGAAGTCCAATACCGTTTGCGCCGCCGAGTGCGTTGAGCTTTTCGACAAGTGAAACGGCGTCAAGCTCTTTGCCGTCAACCGCTGTGGGAACGCCCTGTTCAAAATGAATTGTGATATATGTAGGCTCGTTCGGTGCTTTTTCGGGGGATACTCCAAGCTCCAAAAAGCCGTCCTTGTTGTACAAAGGCTCATTAGCGGGATTTTCAAGGTCAAGTCCCTCGTGAGAGAGATGCCAAACGTTTTTATCCTTTGAATAATTGGTTTCACGGTTGATTTTAAGCGGAATGTTATGCGCCTCAGCATAATCGATTTCCTCATCACGGGATTTAATATTCCACTCACGCCACGGTGCGATAATCTCCATATCGGGAGCTAAGGCTTTAAGCGAAAGCTCAAAACGAACCTGATCGTTGCCCTTGCCCGTGCAGCCGTGACAAATTGCGTCCGCACCCTCTTTTTTTGCTATGTCTGCAAGTCCCTTTGCTATGCAAGGACGAGCGTGCGACGTGCCGAGAAGATATTCCTCATATTCAGCTCCTGCCTTGAGGCACGGCCAAATGTAGTTTTCAATATAATCCTTTTTCAAATCGAGAACGTAAAGCTTTGACGCACCTGTCTTGAGAGCCTTTTCTTCAAGTCCGTCAAGCTCCGTACCCTGTCCCACGTCTCCGGAAACGGCAATAACCTCACAGTTATTGTAGTTTTCCTTGAGCCACGGAATGATGATTGAGGTGTCGAGTCCGCCCGAATAAGCGAGTACTACCTTTTTGATTTCCTTTTTGTCTTTTTTCATATTGTTACCTCCGAGTGTCAGTAAAAGCGTCAATTTTTGATTGTGGAGAAATTATACATCGCATACGCATAAAAATCAAGTGTTTTGTGTATAATTATTCAAGAAAAATGTATATTTGTACAATTTGACAATAGAATTATACTGCAAAAACGACGTTTTATGCATATTTTACGGACGGCTTGTTATGAAAATAAAATCAACACAGTAAGAGATAACCCCCGATATGCAAAACGTATCGGGGGTTAAGCTTTTTTATGCGGAGTTATTCCTTAATAATCGAACATAACGGTTTTGCAAGCCTCGCATATCGAAGCCGGAATTTTGGTGCGGTGACTCGCTTTAATATCGGTTATTTTAACGAAACCGTCGGCGTTTTTTGCGTTTTCAAAAACTTTCGGTACTTCGTTTGCAAAGCTGAACGCACCGTCTTTACTGCAAAACAGATAACCGTCTCGCATTTCTTTTCCGCATTTAGGACATTTCATAATTATCGACTCCTTTTATTATTCAAATAATGCCTGTTGACTTAATTTTAACGCTTCTTGCATTTTTTCTTCAAATATCTCTGCCTTAACAAGCGCAATTCCCTCTTTTTCGTCTCCGAGAACGACAACTCTGTCGCCGTCCTTCAGGTTAAAGACGTCTCTTGCCGCCTTCGGAATGACAATTTGACCTTTGGTGCCGATTGTAACCGTTCCCCAAATGTGCTTGCCTATGGGTGCAGGTGCAATTTTCACGTTTCCGATTTTATCGGGTTGATTTACAAGGGAGTCAATCGTAACGCCGTAGAATTTTGCTAATTTATCGCATTTGTCCACGTCGGGAATTGTTTCACCGGTATCACATAGTTAAAGATATTGGTATCATTCAATCAATTTTGCCGATAAAGCGGTAGAAGATTTCTACCTCCTGTTCCCGGCTTCCGTCCTCACCTTTGACCGCTTCATGGACAACGATTTTTTCAATCAGCGTATTCAAAAGTTCGGCGGTCAGTTCTGTTGGATTGACGCACTCTTTCATCAAGGCAATCCATTTTTCTGCGTCTGCGGCGTTCTGGCTTTCAGTGGCGATAGCGGATTGAAGCCGCTCAATCTTTTCGTCCAGTTCAGCCTGTTCGCTTTGGTACTTCCCGGACAGCATAGAGAAGTTGTATTCCGTGATACGCCCCGCCGCCCAGTCCTCATACATCCGGGCAAACAGGGTATCGACTTCGGCTTTCCGCTTCTCCGCTTTGTTCAACTCTGCGGCTTGCTTCTTTCTTGCGGCGACCTGTCCCTTGTCATTGGCGTTTAACAGCCGCTTCAAGAGCCGTTCTTCATCATGCTGTACCAGCCCCGACCAGTATTGCAGACGGGAAAGGACATAGGCGTAAAGCACATCATAGCGGATATAGTGCATGGAGCATTGGCGTGTGCCCTGTCCGTACTTGCTACAATGATAATGGCCGTAAGGCTTGCTGTTCTGCCTGTTCTCCC